>Ga0070727_10001346_pt1 | contig 26268 bp, 20 predicted proteins | sample tdAd472_FD_66722 | JGI IMG/M metagenome (GOLD analysis project Ga0070727, IMG submission 66722) | Marine sediment microbial communities from the Atlantic coast under amendment with organic carbon and nitrate - tdAd47.2 | ecosystem: Environmental > Aquatic > Marine > Coastal > Sediment | place...
ATCGCCGTGGCCATCGCGAGGGATGCCAGCAGATACCCGGTGAAGGCCAATCGGAGCAATGGTCTGAGCTCGTAGCGTCGAACGATTCTCGTGTTCGAGAGCATGACAATCGCCATCATCACCGCCGTTGCTCCAAAGAAGACTGGGAACCACGCCTCGAGACCGAAGATGTCGTCAAGAATCAGCTGTGACGAAGCAAGGTATGAAGCGAAGAACCCGAACACAGCGGTTAGCGCAAGGGTGTACCCCATTGCCATCTGATTCGTAACCACGAACCGGAAGGCGATGAGCATTCGTCCGAAGCGAAGGGGAATCCTGGCTTCTGTGGGCAACGTCTCAGGCAGTCTGACAGACCAGGCGAGAACACCGATGCCAAACGCCGCCATAAACAGAAATACCCACTGCCATTCGCCGACAAGGAGAACAAGGGTGCCGAGCGTGGGAGCGACGACGGGCACCAAGAGGAAGACCGCCATGATGAATGACATGGCGCGAGCCATATCCGCACCTTCGTACACGTCCCTCACGATGGAGCGCGCTACGACCAAGGGTCCGGCCCCACCGAATCCACCAATGAGTCGAGCGACAAAGAGCCATTGGAGGCTCGGAGCGTACGCTGAGCCAATGGCGGCGACGATGTAGATCACGAGACCAATTGCGAGGACGCGCTTTCGTCCGAGCGAGTCAGAAAGCGGTCCCCAAAAGATTTGACCGATACCAAGGCCAAGGAATACGAAGGTGATGATCGCAGCGACCTCGTTTGAATCCGAGGCGAGGCCGAAGCTCGTCCGGATGTCTCCGAGCGCAGGCAGGATCATGTCAATCGAAAGGGCGACCACCGCCATCGTCATCGAAAGCAGCAACGTGAATTCTGCTCGGCTCAGGCTCCGTTCAACAAGGTCTCGTGGTGTGGGCATCAGGCGAGGGTATGGCGCCGCTCGTCTGCAGTGATCAGCCAGTGGCGACGGGCCGCTCGGTCGATGACCATTCACTCCAGGATCCGACATACAGCTTCGGTCTGGCGAAACCAGCGATCTCGGCTGCCAGGACAAGGTGGCATGCCGTCACACCGGAACCACAGTGCACGATGACATCGGTTTGGTCGCCTACCCCGACCGATGCGAAGTTTCGGGCGACTCGCGCCTCAGTCGTGAAGCGATTGTGATTGAGGTTGGCAGTCGTGGGAAGGTTGACTGCACCGGGGATGTGGCCCGCTTTTGGATCGACGGGTTCGGCTTCTCCGCGATACCGCTCCGACGCTCGAGCATCGATCACGACGGTGTCAGAACCCCTGTTGTCAACTGCGTCAATGGAGACGACGCCGCGCCAGGGATGAAGCGCAACACCTGCAGCGTTGCCCTGGGTCTCTTGGACCACAGACGAAAGTGGGCCTCCTGCTTCGCCCCAAGCCTGGAGTCCGCCGTCAAGCACCCTCGTACTCGAATGCCCCTGATCGGTGAGCATCCACCACAGTCTGGCGGCAACGACCCCACCGCGGTCGTCATACACAACCACATTCGATCCCGGAGAGACCCCAAGGCGCCCAAGCGTCCGATCGAATTCTTCAGGTGTTGGCAATGGGTGCCTGCCGCCGCCTGATCGTCCGGAGAGGTCGGCGTCGAGATCAGCGAACACGGCACCGCTGATGTGACCCCCGCGAAATGCTTTTGGTCCTGCGTCCGGCTGGCCGAGATACCAGCGGCAATCGACAATGACTGTGGTCGGTTCGTCGATGATTGTTATCAGTTCGGCGGATGAAATGAGCGGCGTGCTTGTGAGCATGTCAGGAGCGTAGACGTCCCTTGCCGGGCGGAGATGTCGCTGCATCGGTACGCTGACGTCATGACGACCGTGCATCTGATCGACGGCACTTACGAACTGTTTCGCGCTCACTTTGGAGCGCCACCGAGACAGACACCGGAGGGGTGGGAGATCGGAGCCGTCCACGGAATCCTCCAGTCGACATTGACCCTGCTCGCCGATGATGAAGTGACGCACGTCGGTGCCGCCTTCGACACCGTTATCGAGTCGTTCAGAAACCACATGTATGACGGGTACAAGACAGGCGAGGGAACACCCCCAGAGCTCTTTGCCCAGTTTCCTGTCGCTGAACGTGCGATGGAGATCATCGGCGTCGCGGTGTGGTCGATGATCGAGCAGGAGGCCGATGACGGTCTCGCCGCTGCAACAGCGAAGTATGTAGGCGACGTCGATCGGGTCATCGTTATGAGTCCCGACAAGGACATGTGTCAGCTGTACGGGGATCCGAAGGTCGTGGGGTTCGACAGACGAAACCAGAAGCTTGTCGACGCTGACGGGGTTCGCGAGAAGTTTGGGGTGTCGCCAGCTTCGATTCCGGACTACTTGGGTCTCGTCGGGGACACGGCAGATGGCTTTCCTGGCATTCCTGGTTGGGGGGCGAAGTCGGCTTCGACCCTGCTCGCTCGATACGGCACGATTGAGGCCATCCCACCGTCGGAGGAATCATGGGATGTCAAGGTGCGTGGCGCTGCAAAACTCGCTGCGACTCTGAGAGACAAGCGTGCTGACGCTCTGTTGTTCAAGGACATCGCCACGTTGCGCACCGACGCCGACATTCCCCAGTCGCTTGACGAGCTTGAATGGAAGGGCGTGGACAAACCCGCGTTTGTGGCCTTGTGTGACGAGCTCGGATTTGAATCGCTGAAGACCCGACCCACGCGCTGGGTCTGAAACTCCCTGCGCGTCTTCCAGACGTGGGACGCCATCGTGTTGCCTTATGGGAAATGCCCTCGCGTTGCCACGATTTGGGTAGCTCCGGTCTTATCTCTCAGCGTCAAGGTGTCGCCGTTGATCGCAACGACGACTGTGCTTTCAATGGCGATGATCATCGAACGCTCTTGCTCCATGATGCCCTCCGGCATGGTGCACAGCTTCTTTGTCGTACCGATTCGATCGATTGCGATTTGATCTCCTTCGGTGCGATAGGTCGCTATGAGTTTGTTGCAACCTGTCGATCCGGTGACTGTGCCGTCGGTCGAGAATGAAAGTGTGGGCCGTGAGTCGATTGCGATCGATTGGACGCCACCGCGACCGTTATTGATTGACTGCACGAACCAGTGCGAATCTGGCAATGAGGTGTCGAGTCGTCCTAGCTCGAGAACGGTTACGCCGTCGTGAGACAGCGTCGCTGTCTCCCCCGCGATGGTCCAGTGGGTGGCGCGGCCGAGTGCGGCGTGGATGGCCGTTTCCTGCCGTGTCCGGTCGGGATCGCATCCGATGAGAGTCGACATGAGGGGTCCGGCTGAGAAGGACTGGTCGGTACCGACCGCAGCGGTACCCGAGAACCCGTTGCAGCCTGTGTGACCAGAGAGCGTTTCACCTTCGATTGCGAGGAAGGGCGATGTGCCGTCTACAGGACCCACCAGGCTTCCGCCCTCCGTTGCAACGCGTCGGATTGTCCACTGGCCGTCGAGATGTTCTCGGTACACGTCGTTCTCCTCCTCCGATGGACCGATACAAGCCGAAACCGTTAGACCCGCAACCATGGCAATGAAAATGAATGCGCTGACTCGGGCCATACCTCTGAGACGGCTTGTATGTCTCCCTTGGTTCCCATCATTGCGGTTCTGAGTCTGCTCAAATGGTCGTATGGCAGTTGTTGAAGTATCGGGATTGGTCAAGACCTACGGCGACGTCCGGGCGGTGAGGGGTGTCGATTTCTCAATCGATGAGGGCGAAGTGTTTGCGCTCCTCGGACCCAACGGTGCTGGGAAGTCAACCACCGTCGAGATTCTCGAGGGCCACAGGATCAAGACGGCGGGAACGGTTTCCGTTCTCGGGTTCGATCCGGGCGATTCACCGCGTGAGTTCCGAGAGGCCATTGGAATCGTCCTCCAGGAGACTGCGATAGAGCCTCAGCTAACAGTCAAGGAAGCCATCGACATCTATGGCTCCGTGTATCCAGAGCGAAGGAACACGACTGAGTTGATCGAGATCGTCGGCCTCGACGAGAAGACCGATGCGCGAATCAAGACGTTGTCAGGTGGGCAACGTCGCAGGCTCGAACTTGCGCTTGGCATTGTCGGTGACCCCGATCTCATCTTTCTTGATGAACCAACGACCGGCTTCGATCCGAGCGCGCGCCGTCAGGCATGGTCGATCGTCCAGAACCTGACCTCGCTCGGTAAGACCGTTCTCCTGACCACCCATTACATGGACGAGGCGCAGTTCCTCGCAGACAGGCTTGCGGTCATTGCCGGTGGCGAGATTGTCGCCGAAGGCACGCCGGCGTCACTTGGTGGGCGCGAAACAGCCGCATCGGCCATCATGTTCAACGCCCAGAGCGTTTCCCTTGAAGGATTTCCCCTGGACGATGTCACCGTTGGCGCCAACGGCGGCGTAACCGTTCGGTCGTTGTCCCCAACGCGGGACGTCCACACCATCACCGGGTGGGCGCTTGACCGCAACCTCGAGCTTTCGGATCTGTCGGTCTCCCGGCCGTCCCTTGAGGATGTCTACCTCGAACTGATCGGCGAGGGGGAATAGCTGTGGCTGGACGACCATCAACGCTCAGTCTTCTCTGGCGACAGACGAAGTATCAGAACCTGATCTTCTTCCGCAACCCGACGGCGGCATTCTTCACGCTGTTCTTCCCGCTGATGATCTTCGTCGTCTTCTCGCTGATCTTCGGCAACGAGGAGATCGACTACCTCGGGATCACCACCGCCCAGTATTACGCCCCAGCTATGGCTGTCTTCGCCGCTGTGTCGGCGACGTATACGAATCTCGCAGTTACGACTGCCTACCAGCGCGACGAGGGGATCCTCAAGCGAATCAAGGGCACACCCCTTCCGCCAATCGTCTACATGGGCGGCAAGATTGCAAGTGCGATCATGATTGCGGTCATCTCCGTTGTCATCATGATGTCGATCGGTGTGATCTTCTACGGAGTGGAGATCTATGCCCGCACGATTGGTGCCGCCTCCCTGACCTTCATGGTCGGTGTCGGATGCTTCGCTGCCCTCGGTCTCATGATCGCGGCGCTGGTGAAGAGCGGCGAGGCAGCAACGGCGGTCACCAATGCAACGCTGCTTCCGCTTGCGTTCTTCTCAGGAGTATTCATCGTGCCGTCCGAAGATGCCCCAGCATGGCTCAACACCGTGGCCAACATTTTCCCGCTCAAGCACTTTGTTGAACCGTTCACAGCAGCGTTCAACCCGCTTGAGACAGGTTCGACGCTCGACCTGGCCAGTCTCGCCTACATGGCCCTGTGGGGGATTGTCGCGATGGCTATCGCTGTTCGCTTCTTCCGCTGGGAAGCTGATCCCACTTCTGCCAGGCAATCCCGAAAGGCGAGGAAGGCAGCGGCAGCCTCATGAGCGTTGTCGTTCGCTTCGCGAATCGACACGACGCTCCCGCGATGACCTCGATCTACAACGAGTACATCGTTGACAGCCACGTATCGTTTGACACTGATCCATGGACTGACGCACAACGAGCAGCGTGGCTCGAGAATCGACTGTCGAGCGGCTATCCGGTGCTCGTTGCTGAGGTGGACGGCGTTGTGGTCGGCTCCGCGTGGTCTGGTCCGTGGCGTGACAAACAGGCCTACGAATCCACCGTTGAGACGACGATTGTGCTCGATGATGCATTCATAGGAAGAGGGGTCGGCACGAAGTTGTATGCGCGGCTGCTCGCTGTGCTCGCTGACAGCGGCTTCCATCGGGCGGTCGCGATCGTTGCGCTGCCGAACGACGCTTCGCTTGCGCTACATCACAAGCTTGGGTTCGCAACCGTTGGTGTGCTGGACGAAGCAGGATTCAAGGACGACCGCTATGTCTCAACGATGTTGCTGCAACGATCTCTAGAGATCGGCTGAAACCCCGAGTAGGCGCTCCCTGCGAATGGATTTGGCGCCGGAGGCAAGAAGGGCAAATGCGATGATCCAGGCGATGAGACCGGCGAGACCCGCTGAAATGACTGGGCTGTAGAGAAGGCCAGAGGCAACTCCGTAGCTCATCAAGATCACCGGGAGCGTCACGAGGCTCGATGCCTGATGGGCCGAAGCGGCGGACCTGACTCGAGCGGAGAGTCTCAGGATCAGCGAGAGCGCAATCGCAATAAACGGTGGGACCACCCACAACACCAACAGCAACCAACCTGCGGTCGGGAAGAACCACCCACCGAGTTGTGATCCCACAATGATGTTGACGACAAGGGAGTACAGCCCAAACCCGACAATGCCAGCGGCGTAGCCAGGGATCAGGCTTGCGATGAGCTTGCCGAGATAGATCTCCTTGACCGTGAGTGGTGAATGGGCCAGGTACTCGCCGGTTCCACGTTCTCGTTCACCGACGATGGAGTTGGCGCCAACGGCCGACGAGATTGTGAGTGGAACAATGATGGCGATTGGTGCGAGCAGGTACACGGCAAACGCGTACGATGCGCGGGTTGCCCCGTTGTCGCCTTGAATGTTCTCTTGGATCGAAGCAGGAAGCGTGCCGATGATGTCACCAATTTGAGCAACAGCACCCGTGTCCCGTACGAAGCTCATCGCGCCGAGCAGAATGGCGGGAAGTACCACGAAGAACATGCCTCCGAGAATGATCAACGGAATCCAGTAGTCCTTTGACTTGATCAACCGGTAGAGATCCGCCCGGATCACGGCCTTCACCATGCGCCATCTCATACGGTTTCCCTGTGCGCTCTCTGCATCTCGAAGTACAGATCCTCAAGCGTCGGGTTGAGGGGTTCTACCCGTGTCGGTCGTATGCCTCGTTTCACGAGTTCGATCACGATGTCTGGGATCCGGCTTGTCGAGTCGATGGTTACGTGGAGTCCGTCTTCGAAGCGGGTTGCGAGAACGCCATCGAGATCTTCAATGCCAGTGAGGGATGCACGGTCCTCAGCGTCGATGATGACGATCGGGTTCGCCATGTATCTGGTGGCGAGATCCCTTGGGTTGCCAGAGGTTCGCACGGAGCCTTCTTCCATCAGTACAACCTGATCTGCAACACCCTCGGCCTCGTGAAGGAGGTGGGTGCACATGATGATTGTTCGCCCCCTGCCAGCCATCTCCTTGATCAGGTCGAGCACGGCACGCGACGATTCCGGATCGAGCCCAGCTGTCGGTTCGTCGAGCATCAGAACCTCGGGGTCATGGATGACAGCCCGAGCGAGCGCCAACCTGGTTCTCATGCCCGTCGAGTAGCCACCAACCTCTTGCGCCAAAGCGTGATCGATGCCGAATCTCTCCGCCGCTGAGCGAGCGCTCACTTCATCGCTCTCGAAGATGGTTGCGGCGAACTGGAGGTTCTCCCACCCCGTGAGCTGGTCGTAGAACGCTGGTTTGGGTGGGACGACACCGACTCTTCGCCTGATTTCGTCTCCAGACTCAACGGGGGATAATCCCAGAACCTCGATGCGTCCAAAATCGGCGAGAAGAGCGCCAGTCGTGAGCCGGACCGTCGTTGTCTTGCCCGCTCCGTTTGGTCCAAGGAGCACTGTGACAGCGCCGGAGGGCGCGGCGAAGTCGACCTCGTCGAGTGCAGTGACATCTCCAAAGGTCTTGCGAACCGAGGAGAATCTGATCGCGTTGTTCATCACGTCAACCATCGGTCGCAACGGTAGAGGTCTTGATCGGAAACGGAGACGATCGTCCTCCTTGGCGAGGGGTGTACGCCTGCCGACGAATTGGGGGTCAGTACGATGTCGTCATGTGCGGACGCTTTGTACAGGTCGAGAAACCGGAGTTCTATGCCGAGCATTTCGGTGCAGATTTCGTGAGAACAGAGACGATCACGCCGTCTTGGAATGTCGCACCGACAATGGATATATATGCCATCGCTGCTCACGAGCATGAGAGAGTTGTGACCTCGTTCCGTTGGGGACTCGTCCCCTTCTGGGCGAAGGACCTCAAGATCGGGGCCCGAGCGATCAACGCCCGGATTGAGACAGCTGCCGAGAAGCCGATGTTCCGTGATTCGTTTGCTTCCAAGCGATGCCTGATTCCTCTCGACGGGTTCTATGAATGGGAGCGCAAGACCACCGGAAAGCTCCCGCACTACATCCACTCTGCCGATGGGTCCCCGCTACCAGCGGCAGGTTTGTGGGCATCGTGGAGGCACCCTGAGACAAAGGAACGTGTGCTCACCTGCACCATCGTGACCGGAACTCCCAACGCTGTTGTTGCACCAATCCACGATCGAATGCCCGCAACTGTCGCTCCGGAGAACTGGGAGGCCTGGCTTGACCCTGCGAACGGCGCCGACGCAGTCCGGGATCTCGTAGCCGTCTATCCGGCAGGCCAGCTCATCGAGCATGCCGTTTCTACGCTCGTCAACAAGGTCTCGAACGACACCGCTGACAACCTCACCCCCCTCGAAACACCAGCAGTGGACGCTCCGTGACCGATAGCGTCAGAACGTCGGTCGTCAAACAGATCGACTGGTGTCAACGCATGGGATCCCCTCTGTATGCGGAGCTCCTGACGATTGCGCTTGCGGACTTTGACTCGGGTGGCCCCGTGTCGAGGGTTCTTGCCAACTTCGAGGGGGACGCCGTTTCGGCCGCCCTTCCGCTCCGCCTGATGGGAGGTGTGCATCGTCTCGTGTTGGAGGGTGTCGGAGGATCGCTATCTGCACACTTCCCGACGGTCGGAGGCGACCCTGACGGTCAAACACTTGCCGAGGACTTCTTGGTGGCTGTCGACGCCAACGCGTCATACCTACGAGAGGCTCTCGTCGTTGCACCTCAAACGAATGAGATTGGTCGGTCGGCCGCACTGCTGCCAGGGCTTGGCGTTGCTTTGGAGGGACGCAAGATGCCGGTGAGGCTTCTCGAGATTGGATCATCGGCAGGGTTGAACCTCAATCTCGATCAGTACTCATATCGAGCTGGTGCGTGGACGTGGGACGGAGTCGCCGATGCTCCGACGGTGGCCGTCGAATGGTCGGGTCCTGCGCCACCGCTTCCGCAGTCGCTCGAGATCGTGGAGCGGCGGGGATGTGATCTCTCGCCGCTCGATGCGACAAATCCCGACGAGCGGACACGGTTGCTTTCGTTTGTCTGGGCGGATCAAACTGCCCGCTTCGAGCGGATGCGAGGCGCGCTTGATCTCATGGAATCATCTGATATCAAGCTGGACAAGGCGGACGCCGGCCAATGGGTAGCTCAACGCTTGGCAGATGGGCATGGCTCTGGATCAATGACGGTGCTGCAGCATTCAGTCATGTGGATGTACTTGCCTGAGGACACGCGGAAGTTGATCCTTGGGACAGTCAGCGAAGCGGGTGAGGCAGCGACCGACGACCGACCGCTGGCCCACGTTCGATTTGAGGCTTCCCCCCGCGGGTACAACGCTGCTGGGCACCGTTTGACCGTGCGAGTGTGGCCTGGTGGCGAAGAACAAGTCCTTGCGACCGGCCACGCCCATGGCGCTTGGGTGGCGTGGAACGGATAGTTACCGCGATTAGTGGGAAGTCCCAGCGGCTCGCTCGCTAACTTACATCCGACATGGGCGAAGACGAGGCGGCGCAGCCGAACCAGTTGAAAGCAGCCGACCAGAAACCACTCTGGCGAAGGATTCTGCCGCGTCTGATTTTCCTCGCGATTGCCCTTGGAGCCCTGTACTTCTTTCTCCCAACGATCGTGGACTTCTTCGACGAGTCACACAAACTCGCCTCCGTGGAATGGTGGTGGTACGCGATCATGGCCATCCTCATGTCCGGTGCCTTCGTCGCTGCGTGGGAACTAAACCGAATCGCGTTGCTCGGCGTGAGTCGGTTCGTGATCGCAACCGCACAGCTCGTCGCAAACGCACTCTCGAAGGTGATTCCTGGCGGAGCGGTCGCCGCAGGAGCCACATTGTTCCAGATGCTTGGGGTATCTGGGATCCCGAGGCAGCAGGCAGCGACCGGTCTTGCCGCCGTGGCCTTCATTTCGAATCTGGTGCTCTTCTCGCTACCGGCCGTCGCCCTTCTCATCGCTGCGATTTCTGCCCCAATTCCCGACGGCCTTCTACCGGTAGCGGTCGCTGGAACTGCCTTGTTTGCAGTGATGTTCGCCGTCGTGGTTGTGCTCGTGAAGTACGACCGTGTTCTGCTCCTCGTTGGTCACGTCATCGAACGCGTCGTCGGTTGGCTTGCGAAGAAGCTCAAACGGGAATGGACATCGACGGCTGAGGGCTGGCTCGATCGCAGAAACGAGGTCGTTGAGGCCCTTGGCGAACGATGGTTCAAGGCACTCGCCGCTGCCGTTCTCAATTGGCTGCTCGACTATCTGGTCCTCGTCTCGGCGCTGTATGCGATCGGTGCGGAACCTCGACCAAGCCTCGTGCTTGTGGCGTTCGCAGGATCAGCGGTGCTCGGCATGATCCCGATTACACCTGGGGGTATCGGCTTCGTCGAGTTTGGATTGGTCGGTATGTTGGTCGCGTCAGGAGTTCCGGGTCCCGACGCCACGCTTGCAACGCTGGCGTACCGGCTCTTCCAGTTCTGGATTCCAATTCCAGCCGGGGCCGTTGCCTATGTCCTCTTCAAGCGGCGCTACGGCAAGCCAGCTGACCTCGTCGGAACCCCATGAGCGGCCGACCGTAGATCATCGACATGTCGCGCTGGTACGCTTGGAGTGCTGACAACGTCTTGCGGGAGAGTCGGACAGCCGACGCCGAAGGAGCAACCGCCCCGGGAATCTCTCAGGCACACGGACCGTAAGAAACTGGCACTCTGGAAAGAAGGGCTTTTGGCCCTCACCGAAGGGGAAAACCGCACGGCGGCGAATCTCTCAGGTTCCGAGACAGACGGGGCGCGGAAATGAGCGCGCGCCGTCAGGAGTTCACCATGTCAACCGTCAAACCGTTCTCCTTCGCCGATCGGCATATCGGTCCGAGCGAAGCCGATGTTGCCTCGATGCTCAGCGCCATCGGCGCCGCCACCATGGACGACCTAATCGACGCCGCCGTGCCGACCTCGATCCGCACTGACGAGCCACTGGACGTCGCCGGACCCTTGACCGAACAAGCGGCTATCGATGCGCTTCGCCGAATATCGAAACAGAACGACGTGTACCGATCGTTCATCGGTGCTGGGTACTACGGAACCATCACGCCCGGAGTGGTGAAGCGCAACATCCTGGAGAACCCTGGCTGGTATACCGCCTATACGCCCTATCAGCCAGAGATCAGCCAGGGAAGGCTCGAGGCTTTGATCAACTTCCAGACGGTCGTGTGCGACCTGACCGCCATGGAGATTGCGAATGCATCCCTCCTTGATGAGGCGACGGCAGCCGCCGAAGCGATGACGCTGATTCGACGCGTTGGCAAGAGCAAGAACGAATCGTTCTTCGTCGACCACGACCTACACCCGCAGACGATCGAGGTGATAGCGACCCGTGCCGTCCCCTTGGGCCTCGATCTCGTCATTGGTGATCCAGCGACCGACCTTGTGCCTGAGGAAGTGTTCGGTGCCATCGTTTCCTACCCAGGTTCTTCCGGTGAAATCCCAGACCTCGGTCCCGTGATTGAGCACTGCCACTCGGCTGGTGCTCTCGTCGCTGTGGCTACGGACCTTCTGGCCTCGACCATTCTCAAACCAGCGGGAGAATTCGGTGCCGATGTGGTCGTCGGCTCCTCTCAGCGCTTTGGGGTACCGATGATGTTCGGCGGGCCGCACGCTGGATTCATGGCGACCCGTAATGACTATCGCCGGTCGATGCCAGGGAGGCTCGCAGGGCTCTCGAAGGACACCAAAGACCGGAATGCCTACCGACTCACGTTGCAGACGAGAGAGCAGCACATCCGGCGCGACCGAGCCACATCAAACATCTGTACGGCGCAGGTGCTGCTCGCTGTCGTGGCGGCGATGTATGCCGTCTACCACGGTCCTCAAGGCCTTCGTGCCATCGGGGAGCGAGTGCACACCATGACCTCCACACTCGCTGCCGATCTGGAGGCCGGTGGTGTCTCCGTCGTCAACGACCGGTGGTTTGACACGCTGACGGTCACGGTCGACGAGGCTGACGAGACGCTTGCGAAGGCGACACATCGCAAGATGAACCTGAGGGCCATTGATCAACACACCGTGGCAGTCTCCCTCGACGAGACAACGACCGATGAATACATCGACGCGCTGAGAGAGGTCTTTGGCGTCAAGGAGGGGTCTGGCGCGCTCACGGGGATTCCTGCGGACATGGTTCGCACGACCCCGTACCTCGAGCACCCGACTTTCAACAGCTACCGATCAGAGACAGAGATGCTGCGGTATCTCAGGCGTCTGCAGAACAAGGACATCGCACTCGACCGCTCGATGATCCCACTCGGGTCATGCACGATGAAGCTGAACGCAACCAGTGAGATGGAGCCAATCGCATGGCCGGAGTTCGCGGATATGCACCCGTTTGTGCCACTCAGTCAGGCCAAGGGCTATCTCGAGATGATCAACCTTCTTGAGGATTGGCTGGCTACTTTGACCGGGTACGACGCTGTATCGGTCCAGCCAAACTCTGGCGCCCAAGGAGAGTTTGCAGGGCTGCTCGCGATCCGCGGCTATCACGAGGCGAACGGTGAGGCACATCGAGATGTGTGCCTGATTCCGTCTTCGGCTCACGGAACGAACCCTGCCTCGGCGACGATGGCTGGCATGAAGGTGGTCGTCGTGAAATCCGACTCAGACGGATCCATCGATCTTGATGACCTCCGACAAAAGGCTGCCGACAACGCTGCATCACTCGCCGCCATCATGGTGACCTACCCGTCGACCCACGGTGTCTTCGAAGAGGAGATCACCGAGATCTGCGACATCGTTCACGATCATGGCGGTCAGGTGTATCTCGACGGTGCAAACTTCAATGCCATGGTTGGCCTTGCCAAGCCAGGCAAGTTCGGGAGCGACGTATCCCACCTGAATCTCCACAAGACATTCGCCATACCCCACGGTGGAGGCGGTCCCGGTGTCGGTCCCATCGGCGTTCGTTCTCATCTCGCTCCATATCTGCCAGGACATGGCCTTGTAAAGGATCTCCCTGGTCCAGAGGACGGTCTCGGTGCTGTGGCAGCTGCGCCTTGGGGATCTGCGGGCGTGCTTGCCATCTCGTGGATGTACATCGCAATGCTCGGGCCAGAAGGTCTTCGACGCTCGACCGAAGTTGCGGTCCTGAGCGCGAACTACCTCGCAGCCAGACTCGCTCCTCACTACCCGGTGCTCTACACAGGCCCAGGGGGGTTTGTGGCGCATGAGTGCATTCTCGACATCCGTCAAATCGATGCCGAGACCGGTGTTACCAATGAGGACGTCGCCAAGCGGCTCATCGACTACGGGTTTCATGCCCCCACCATGTCGTTCCCAGTTGCGGGCACACTCATGATCGAGCCAACCGAATCCGAATCTCTTGCCGAGATCGATCGTTTCATTGCTGCGATGATCCAGATTCGGGCAGAGATAGCGGATGTCGAGTCTGGGGCCGTCGCGCTGGAGGATTCGGTGCTCAGACACGCGCCGCATCCCGCCGAAGACCTTCTGGTCGGCGAGTGGGACCGTCCGTACAGCCGCGAAGTGGCAGCGTTCCCGGTGAGAGGCCTCTCCTCCGACAAGTACTGGCCGCCCGTCAGCCGGGTCGACAACGCCTACGGCGACCGAAACATCTTCTGCGAATGCCCCCCAATCGAGTCCTACGAGGACTAACCAGTCTCCGTACCCAGGGTTCTGTAACGGGTCTGATAAGACTGGCAGCCCACAGAATGACGACACATCGGTAGAAAGGTGATCCAGGTGGGGTCCTTTGACTTCAAGACCAAGCCGACGGGGATATGGAAGTGGTTCCTCCATGCACCGACGTGGCTGTTCCGTTTGCGACTCGGATTCCTGTTCGGGAAACGGATGCTGATGATTGAGCATCTCGGTCGCAAGAGCGGCACGCTGTTTCGTACCGTTCTGGAGGTCGCGGGTAGACGGGGCGATGCCTATGTCGTCACATCAGGAACGGGTCCACGGGCCGATTGGTACCGGAACATCCTCGCTGGGGGAGTGGAGGCGGTGTGGGTCGGAAGCATGCGCCATCAAGCGAGTGTGGGGCAACTCACATCAGAGGAAGCTGCCGCCGTCTTTGCCCTCTACGAAAACGACCACGCCAAAGCTGCAGCCGTTCTGATGGAAAAGATGGGCGTCGAATATGACGGCACCGACGACGGGCGTGTTGTGATGATGGAACAGATTCCGATGATCGAGTTCACGCCGGTGACCGAGTGATCATTCAGCTTGGTAGTTGACTCTCGAGTGCGGTGACAACCGACCCTAGGAACCGCTGTCCGAGGCCACCGTCGATGACTCGGTGGTCGTACGAGAGATCCAATGGAGCGACCAAACCAACCTCGATTGAATCGTTCACGACAACGGGAGATGGCTCCGCTTTCCCGATCGAGAGTATCGCCGTTGTTCCTAAGGGAATGATCGGAGTCCCATGGCCGCCTCCGAGGGCTCCAATATTCGAGATCGTGAAGGTCTGGCCTGACACCTCATCTGCGGTGATTGTCCGTTCGTGGGCGGCAGTTGCGAGTCGCTTGAATTCAGCATCCAGCTCATCGATCGTCATCAGATCCGCGTCCTTCACGACGACGACCATGAGCCCTGCTTCGGTGTCCACGGCAAATCCGAGGTGGTATTCGCTCCGTTGCAGAACGCCTTCCGCCGTGAACCTTGCATTGAAATCAGGAAACTCACGCAGCAGCGGCAAGAGCCGAGATGCGACCACAGATTCAATCGCATAGCGGTCGTCCCCGCTCTCTCTTGCAGCCGTAATCGCTTCAGCTCGAAGTTCCGCTTGGACCGTGACATGTGGAATCTCGCGCCACGACGCCGCCATGTGCTCGGCGATTGCCTTACGCGTGGGTGTGAGGGCAACGAGGTCGCCAGGAATGGTCGGCGCGGTGACATGCCCAGAGATGTCTGCCCTTGTGATCGATCCGCCGGGTCCGGTTCCAATGACCTTCGTGAGGTCAATTCCCTGTTCGCGAGCCAACTTCCTGACGATTGGCATTGCTCTGACCGGTTCAGTCCCGGTTGTCTGAGACGCCGTCGCGTCGGGAGCGGAACGGGGTGGGTTGGTGTCTGGAGGTGGTGTCGGTGCAGCCTCGACAGGCGTCGGGGGAGCTGCCGCGCTGTCTCCCTCACCGACAACGAACAGCACTTCGCCAACTTCGATTGTCTCGCCGGCATTGCCACCGAGTCGAGAAACGACACCCTCGTACGGAGAAGAGATCTCCACAACTGTCTTGGCGGTCTCGACCTCGACGATCGCTTGGTCGACGGCGACGGTGTCCCCAACGGAGACGAACCACTGCACAATCTCGGCCTCGGTGAGCCCCTCACCTATGTCGGGAAGTCGAAAGTCAGGCATGACGGGCAGGCTACCCGTGGCGTTCCATCTGTGGAGCACTCAGGGCGACCGGACGCATGACCTACCGAAACGTCTTCCCAGCCGCTGCGTAGTCCTTCAAGATCTGGGCAGGTTCGAATCGTGAGCCATGCTTCGACGACAATGTCTCGAGCGTGGCGACAACCCGTTCAATGCCGATGTGGTCGATGGTCCAGAATGGACCACCCCTGAAGGGGGGAAACCCGAGCCCGAAGACCGCACCAATGTCGCCGTCCCTGGCTGAGCGAAGAACCCCGTCCTGTAGACATAACGCGGCCTCGTTCAGGAATGCGAGCGTCAGCCGTTCCTCAATCTCAGATTGGGGGATCACCTTCCTTGGCCCAACGCCGAGGGCGTCATAGACACTCTCATCGACGGCTCCTCGCTCGCCCTTGTCGTAGAGGTAGAAGCCTTTGCCGTTCTTTCGTCCCTGGCGACCGTCGGCGATCAGACCCCGCATCATGTCGGGACCCTTCATCCGCTCTCCGAACGCATCAAGGAAGATCTCGGCAACATGTGCGCCAACATCGATTCCGACCTCGTCAGCAAGGAGAAGGGGCCCAACGGCAAATCCCCAGTCCGTCATGGCGTGGTCGATACTCTCGACCGACGCGCCCTCTTCGAGGAGGTAGGCGGCTTCGTTGGAATACGGCCCGAGAACACGAGATGTGTAGAAGCCGGTTCCGTCGTTGACAACAATGACGGTCTTCCCCTGCCGCTTGCCGAACGCAACAGCAGTCGCTGTTGTTTCATCCGACGTCTTGTCTGTCGTGACCACCTCAAGCAGCGGCATCTTCTCAACCGGGGAGAAGTAGTGCATGCCGACGACCTTGTCTGGTCGTTCGCTTGCGGCTGCGATGTTCGCAATCGGCAGGGTGGATGTATTCGAAGCGAAGATGGTTGACGAGGGAACGATTGATTCGACCTCCCTCACAATCGACTGTTTGAGGGCAAGATCCTCGAACACCGCCTCGATGATGAGGTCGGAATGCCCGAACCCTTCCCATGTTGCCGAGCCGGTCACCAGATGCTGTATCTGGTCCACTTCGAAATCGCTCATTCGGCGACGCTTAGCCACCCCAGCGAGGACCTTCGACACGTACGCGAGACCTCGTCCGACGCCGTCGTCATCGACCTCCTTGATGCGAACGTTCGTCTTTGCACGGATGGCCGACACCGCGGCGATGCCCCCGCCCATCAGGCCTCCGCCAAGGACGGCGACACGTTCTACGGTCAGTGGCGCCGCGTCGGTGTCGATTCCGGTGTCGCTCTTGAGCTCCTGCGATGCGAAGAAGATTGAGCGCAGAGCCCTCGATTCCGGTGTCTTCACAAGTTCAGCGAAGAACCGAATCTCAGCAGCAACCCCAGCTTCCCGACCATGGTCAATGCCAATTTGGATGGCCTCGATCGCACGGCGAGGTGCCGGATAGTGTCCGTTTGTCTCCTTGAGCATCATGTCTGTCGCCTTCTTGAAGACAAGCTTGCGTCCTGCAGGATTCTTCTCGAGTGCGACCTTCTGAAGATGCGAGGGAGAGACATTGAGAGCGATGACCCTGTCCGGCTCACCGGCCCCGATTGCTTCGGTCGCGCGATCCACAGCGATAGTGACGAGCTGCTGAGTGGGCACGATCTCATCGACAAGACCGATCTTCTTCGCTCGCCTCGGGCGGACGGGCTTACCTGACACGATGATCTGGAGCGCTTCCTGGATGCCGACCAATCCAGGAAGGCGTTGCGTGCCGCCTCCGCCAGGAATCACTCCGAGTTGCACCTCAGGTTGACCGAGTTGCGCCTCGCTTGTGCAAATGCGTACGGAGGCTGTCAAAGCGAGCTCTAGACCGCCACCGAGACAGGCCCCGTCGATCGCGGCGACGACAGGCTTGGCAGCGACCCGATGTAGCGCTTCGATCCTGTCATAGACACCATGGATGCCCTTGAGCGCATCGATCGCCAAGTCGGTGTCCATCAGGGCGTCGAACATGCGGATGTCGGCGCCGGCAAGAAAGTCCTTCTTCGATGATCCAAGAACGATCGCCTTCACATCCGGCTCTTCGAGTCTGGAGACCACCGTTTCGAGTTCCCTGACGAACGCCTCGCCGAGCGTGTTGATGTCCTCGTCCTTGCGGTCCATAAGGACGACCGCAACGCCTGCATCGTCGATGCTGAAATGAAAGTTGTCGTACATCATCGTCACTTCTCCAAGACCATTGCCGCACCAAGGCCACCGGCCGCGCACTGGGTGATCAGCGCTGTTCCGCCGCCGCGTCGATTCAGTTCGTTGGCCATCGTCATGATCTGCCTCGCTCCTGTCGCCCCGAATGGGTGACCAAGCGATATCGAGCCTCCGTAGATGTTGAACTTCTCTTCGTCGATCTCGCCGATTGCCTTGTCCCTGCCGAGGCGCTCTTTTGCGAAGTCGTCGGAAGCAAATGCCTGTACGTTCGACAGCACTTGGGCTGCAAACGCTTCGTGCATGTCGATCAGGTCGACATCGGCCAGGGTCATACCGGCTCGGTCAAGCGCGATTGGAGTTGCGAGGGCAGGCCCCATGAGGAGTTGCCAGTTCGGGTCGAGGGCGGCAAACCCGTACGACTTGATGAAGGCGAGCGGTTCATACCCGAGTGCTTTCGCCGTCGACTCCTCCATGAGAAGGAGGGCGGAGGCGCCGTCGGTCAACGGCGAAGCATTCGCCGCAGTGACAGAGCCGTACTTGCGGTCAAAGACAGGCTTGAGCGTTGAGAGCTTTTCCATCGTCGAGTCCGAGCGAGGAATGGTGTCCCTGGCCACGGTGGTCGTGTAACGCGGCGGCATCCGGTACGGCATGACCTCGCTGTCGAAGACCCCTTCGTCCCAAGCAGCGGTCGCCTTTGCGTGTGACGAAATGGCATACGCATCCTGAGCTTCCCTGGAGATTCCATTCTCCTTCGCCATCTTCTCTGCGGAGTCGCCCATCGTCTCACCGGTCGAACGCTCTGCGATTGCTGGAGGATTTGGTGCGAGGTCCTTGGGGCGGGTCTTTGCAAAGGCCTTCAACTTCGAAGGCATGTCGCGCGCAGCGTTGGCCTCCATCATGATCTCGACGAACCGATCCGAGTAGGTCACCGGTGGCTTGGAAAGGGAGTCTGCGCCTCCCGCGATGGCGATGTCGGCTTCACCGAGGACGATCGCCTGTGCGGCATTGACCGTCGTCTGCGTCGAGGTGGCACACGCTCGTGTCACCGAATAGGCGTCGACGGATTGTGGGAACGGGCCAGCAAGGACGATCTCCCGCGCGATGTTCGGTGCAGCGACGTCTTGGACGACCGATCCGTACACGACCCTGTCGACGGTTGCCGGCTCGACACCGGACCGAGCAAGCAACTCCGTCACAACGGCGATTGAGAGTTCGAGTGTGGTCTGAGACGCAAGCGCGGTCCCCGACTTTGCAAAAGGTGTCCGAAGTCCGTCGACGATCGCGACCCTTCGAGGGTTCTTGGAGCTGGCCATGGATGTCCAATTCTTGAGCGTACGCTCAATATTACGGCGATCGCGTAGCGACGGGTTCGTACGGGCGTCGGGTGTGCCCGTGAATCCGGTGAGCGCCCGCTGCTATCTTTGCCCGACTGCGTGTCCATTCCTAAGGAGATTCAATGCCCGACGGCAAACCAAACATCCTCGTGCTGTGGGGCGACGACATCGGGATCACGAACTTGAGCTGCTACAGCGACGGGATCATGGGTTACCGCACCCCCAACATCGACCGGATTGCTGCCGAAGGTGTCCGATTCACTGACTACTACGGCGAACAGTCATGCACGGCAGGACGTGCGGCGTTCTTAACGGGTCAGAATCCCATTCGGACCGGCTTGACCAAGGTTGGCATGCCAGGTGCCGAGATCGGACTGAGCGACGAGGATCCAACGCTTGCCACGGCTCTGAGGGACCGCGGTTACGCCACGGGACAGTTCGGGAAGAACCACCTTGGGGACAGAGACGAATTCCTCCCGACAAACCACGGCTTCGATGAATACTTCGGCAGCCTCTATCACCTGAATGCTGAGGAGGAACCCGAGCATCCCGACTATCCGGATCCAGAGATGTTTCCGAACTTCGCCGATCGATTCGGCCCTCGTGGTGTGATTCATAGCTACGCCGATGGCCGCCTTGAAGACACAGGACCCCTCACCAAAGAGCGCATGAAGACAATCGACGATGAGCTGATCCCCCATACCGAGCGGTTCATCGGCGAAGCCGTTGATAGCGATAAGCCGTTCTTCGTCTGGTTCAACACGACAGGCATGCACTTCCGGACCCACATTGAGGACGAGATCAGGGGACAGGCTGGGAAGTGGCAATCCGAGTACCACGACGCCATGGTCGAACACGACAAGAGGATCGGAAGGCTGCTCGACTACCTGGACGAACTCGGAATCGCCGATGACACCATCGTCCTCTACAGCACCGACAACGGAGTCCACATGAACACCTGGCCAGATGCTGGGATGACGCCGTTCCGAAACGAGAAGAACTCCAACTGGGAGGGTGCGTTCCGGGTGCCGTCGCTCGCCAGGTGGCCTGGACATTTCCCTGAAGGCGTCGTACTCAACGACATCATGAGCCATGCGGATTGGTTCCCTACTTTGCTTGCCGCTGCAGGAGATCCCGGTATCAAGGAGTCCCTCAAAGACGGGCATGAACTCGACGGCGCTACGTATCACGTCCACCTCGACGGCTTCGATCAGCTTGCCTATCTCAAAGGTGAGGAAGAGGAGAGTGCCAGGAACTTCTTCTTCTATGCCTCAGACGATGGTGACTTGACGGCGCTGCGAGCGTACAACTGGAAGTTCGTGTTCATGGAACAGCGAGCCGTTGGCACGCTCCAGATATGGGCTGAGCCGTTCGTCGAGCTCAGGGTTCCGAAGCTTTTCAATCTGAGAACCGATCCATACGAGCGAGCTGATGTGACATCGAACACCTACTACGACTGGCTCATTGACCGAGCGTTTCTGTTTGTGCCAGCGCAGTCATTCGTCATGGAGATGGCTGCCTCGATGCTGGAGTTCCCCCCTCGGCAGGAATCAGCAAGCTTCACGGTCGGAAAAATGCTCAGAAAACTGCAGGCAGGAATTCCAAGCTCATAGGGACACCCGTCAGCGGTTGGTCAGCTGACGGTGAAGTGCTCGAATTCGTTGTCGGACGGGACACCCCAACACGCCCACAGATCGCCAGAGCGCGGACGCATGATGACCGCTCCCGAACTCTCGTAGGTGTGCGGTGGCTCGGGGTGACGGCAAATGGAGTTCTCGTCACGGAGCATTGCCATGAGCGAAGCCGGAGTGTGCTCAGACACCGAAGCGACCAGCGAGATGGCGTCCTTGAGTCGCTGCCGTGAATTCTCATCGAGGTCGGCGGGCCGCTCTTCCTCTACGGCCTGTGTGAGGGGGAAGAGGCAATGGTTCGTGTGGATCAGCGGTTCGTCGTCCATTCGATCAACGACCACAGCCGTGTTGGTCGCCTCGATCGATGCGCCGTTGCCTTTGGCATCGAAGAGGAGGAAACTGTGACCTCCGGCGAGGTCGGCCTCTGTGATGCATGCAAGCGCTGCATCGAACGTTGTTTGACGAAGAGCCTTTCGGATTACGAACGGCCACGTCACGCCAATTGCACCGTCCGAGACGGTGAGGTTGTTGATTCCAATCGCGATTCCCGCGTCGTTCATTCCTATCTGGCCTAGAGCGCCATGTGTGGTGAATACCAGTGCGCGAGGTGCGCCCTTCGGTTGAACATCGAGGATGAACACGTGCGGCGTGGCACTCGAATTCATGTCCCATGTTTGGGCAAGAAACCCGCTGCCGCCTGACGCTTCGTCCGGTGTGATGACGGCGGTACAGGTGTCCTCCATTGCGGTTCCCCGTGCAAAGGCTCTGACCGTGTCGATGAAGTCTGTGTAACCGCCGACAATCACGGCCTCGGCTGGACTGATTCCTGCGGCCATGGCCATGGCAACCATCTCTTCGTAGAGGTCACTGTCGTACTCGGCGTGGGCATTGAGCATGCGCCCTGCTATCCCGACGACTTCATCGGTGGTTAGATCGGTGCCACCCTTCGATAGCTCGATCCGACTTGCTAGGTAGGTGCGGATGTCGGAAGCGAATGCTTCTCCGTGAGCCGTTCCGACTTCGGCTGGGTCACCAATGGTGCGGAGCACAGTGATGGGTGTCATCGGAGCCTTCCGTAGAACCGAGTCTTCGGTTCCAGGTACTCAAGAACTCCCTCAGTACCGGATTCGCGGCCGAGGCCAGATTGTTTCACGCCACCAAACGGTGCTTGGGCGGCAGCGGGATACCACTCGTTGATGCCAACCATGCCGTATTCGAGCCGATCGGCGACGCTCATTGCGGTGTCGAGTCGGGAGGTCCACACGTAGGCCGTCAACCCGTGTTCGACTGAATTGGCTAGCTCGATGGCAGCATCAACATCGTCGAACGAGGTGACCGGCATGACGGGTCCGAAGACCTCCTCGGTCATCACAGGAGCCTGTCCGATATCGCCCGCAATGACGGTCGGCTCGAAGAAGAAGCCTGGCATGTCAGGGCGCCTCCCTCCCACCTTGACGGTCCCGCCGGCGTCGACGGTTGCTCCGACGAGCGCATCGACCCTGTCACGCTGGGTGGCGTTGATGAGTGGGCCCACCGCGGTTGCCGCATCGAAGGGGTCGCCGACGGCGAGGTCGGCCGATAGCCCGGTCACTGCATCGGTGAACTCTTGTGCCACAGCGTCGTGGACGATGAATCGCTGCGGCGAGGTACACACCTGTCCGCCATTCCGATACTTCGCACCAACCGCTGAGATCGCAACCGCTTCAAGATCATCGATATCGGGCATGATGAGAACGGGTGCGTTTCCGCCGAGTTCAAGTGAGAGCTGCGTCACTGTGCGTGACGCGCCGTCCATCAGAATCTTGCCCACCCGAGTTGAACCTGTGAACTGGATCTTGCGGACCCGTGGGTCATTGAGCATCGTCTGCGCCATGGCCTCAGGGTCACCGTTGATGATGTTGAAGGCACCTTCCGGGACTCCGGCGTCCACTAACACCTGACCGTATGCGAACGCGGACATTGGGGTGTATTCGCTTGGTCGAACGATCACCGTGCACCCTGCCGCGAGTGCTGACGCCGATGCCCGATTCACGTTGTAGACGGGGAAGTTCCACGCGGCGATGATCCCGACCACCCCGACTGGCTGGTACGTGACTTCGATGCGTTTCGCGGGATGGGTCGCAGGGATGATTCGACCGCCGATGCGCTTCGACTCCTCGGCGGCAAACCTCAAGTAGTCCGGGGCGGACTTCCACTCCGCAACCGCCTGAGCGAGAGGCTTGCCAGACTCCGCTGATGTGATTCTCCCGTATTCGTCCGCACGCTCGGCGAGGAGGTCGGCTGCCGTGCGAAGAATGTCGGATCTGCGGTACGGGCCGAGATTCGCCCAACTATCGGCTGCCGCCGATGCCGCTTCGATGGCAGCCTGAGCATCGGCGGATCCGCCGAAGGGGACTGATGCAATTGCCTCTTCGGTTGCAGGGTTTATGAGTTCCCAGCGGCGTCCGTCGGCAGCGTCGACCCATGATCCGCCGATGAGTTGCTTGTTTGTTGGCACCGTGTGTCCTGTCAGGGCAATGGAATCGATTGCGGTGTGCTGGTATCAACCGTCAATCCGATTGATTAAGCCAGATATTGAGAGCGTATCAGTTGCTGAGTATCCCTTGTGTGGGCATACTAACGCCTCAGAGCGCGGCATTCAGGTGAGTCCGATTTGAGGTTGGGAGAACGACATGACTCGAGATCCACGATTCGACGTCTTGTTCGAACCTGTGCCCATCGGACCCGTCGTGACGAAGAATCGCTTCTACCAGGTGCCACATTGCACGGGAATGGGCTACCGAAGGCCGCAATCGGTCGCAGCACTGCGAGGAGTAAAGGCAGAGGGCGGCTGGGGAACGGTCTGCACTGAGTACTGCTCCATCCACCCCTCTTCGGATGATGAACCGTTTCCCTCCGCATCGCTCTGGGACGATGGAGATGTCAGCGCTCTCGGCTTGACCGCGGAGGCGATCCATGAACACGGCGCCCTCGCCGGCGTCGAACTATGGCACGGCGGACCAGGCTCATCGAACTTCTACTCGCGGGAAACGCCGCTAGGTCCCATGGGTGGCCCCGCCGGCCATCACAACCAACCCGTCCAGACGAAGGCGATGGACAAACAGGACATCAGGAACCTCAAGAGGTGGCATCTCGAAGCGGCCGTTCGCGCGCAGCGAGCAGGGTTCGACATCATCTATGTATATGCCGCCCATTGGTATCTCCTCAATCACTTCCTCCGGCCCTCAAATGTGCGGTCCGATGAGTACGGCGGCTCGGTTGAGAATCGTGCTCGGCTTCTCAAGGAATTGATCATTGAGACGAAAGAGGCCGTGGGCGACCAGTGTGCCGTCGCCGTTCGGTTGCCGGTAAGCACCAACGGCCCCGATGGCAACCAGAACACGGAAGATCCGCGCGCGATGTTCGAGTTTCTCGGGGAACTCCCCGATCTTTGGGATGTCACGGTCCAGGACTATTCGATGGAAATGGGAACGTCCCGGTTCATCCCCGAGGCGTCGCTCGTCGATGCCATGTCTTGGGTCAAAACCGTGACCACAAAGCCCGTGGTCAGCGTCGGTCGGTTCACCTCGCCGGACACGATGCTGCGAATGGTTAAGGACGGCATCGTGGATCTGGTCGGTGCTGCGAGACCATCGATAGCAGACCCCTTCATCCCAAAGAAGATTGACGACGGTCGCGAGGACGAGATCCGAGAATGCATCGGCTGCAACATTTGCTACACCGGGGACCAGACAGGCACGCCTATCCGCTGTACGCAGAATCCGTCGATCGGTGAGGAGTATCGGAAAGGTTGGCATCCTGAGTCCATCGCCCCGAAGGCCTCCGATGCAACCGTTCTGGTGGTCGGGGCTGGGCCATCTGGATTGGAAGCGGCGGTTGCTCTTGGAAAACGCGGCTACAACGTAACGATTGCCGAGGCAAGGAGAACCCTCGGGGGTCGTGCTGTCACAGAGGCGGCGTTGCCTGGGCTCCGCCAGTGGGCTCGGGTGGCTGAGTGGCGCGAGAATCAGATCTCAAAACTGCCGAATGTCGAGTTCTACCTTGAGAGCGTCGTTGACAAGGAACAGGTTCTCGAATTCGCGCCGGACAAAGTGGTTATTGCTACCGGAGCAAGCTGGCGGCGCGACGGTGTCGGCCGTTGGCACGAGAAACCCATCGAAGGATGGGACCGACCTTCTGTCCGTTCGGCGGACGATGTCTTGGCTGGTGATCTGCTTGAGGGGCCGGTCGTCGTCTATGACGACGACCACTACTACCTCGGCGGGGTGGTTGCCGAAAAGCTGCGAGCCGACGGCCTGGACGTGACCCTCGTGACACCAGAGAGCGAAGTGTCAACATGGAGTCGCCACACCGAGGATCAGCACAGGATCCAAGAGCGCGTCATGCGTGCCGGAATCAGGGTCGAGACAGCCAAGTCCATCAAGAGGATTGAGGATGGCAGCGTCGAGATCGAATGCATCTACACGGAGGAAGTCACCACGATTGCGGTGAAGACGGTGGTGATGGTCACATCAAGGACACCAAATGACGAGCTGTTCTTCGACCTCGAAGGCGAGGTCGATGTCGAGCGTATTGGTGACTGTCTTGCCCCTGGAACCATCGCGACTGCGGTGTATTCCGGCCACAAATATGCCCGGCTCTTTGATGGGCAAGAGATGGTGCCCGTCCCGTTTCTACGAGAGCGGTAGACCGATCCGCTACATGCGAACTCGTGCGTTCGTCGGATCGTAGAAAGACCGCAAAGAGGCTGTCGCCGGTATTCGACGCGTTGCGACCTCGATCTCGAACGATCCCGATTCGAGCCAGTCCTTCGTAACACCTTGCCCGTTCACGACGTACCCCATGGCCAAACAGCGATCCTCGGTATATGACCACATGGCTGAACTGGTCCGCCCGACGAGGTCGCCATTCCGATAGATCGGCTCGTCATGCGTGAGCAGTGTTTCTGGATCCTCGAGCCGGAACTGGACGAGGCGTTTCGCGAGTGGACTTCCCCGCTGTGCAACGAGCGCGTCCTTACCGCGAAATGATGGTTTTTCCCAAGCCACGGCAAATCCAAGTCCAGCCTCAAGAGGGGTGTCTTCACCGGTGATGTCGTGCCCCCAGTGCCGATAGCCGGCCTCGAGCCGCAGTGAGGCCATGGCGTGATACCCAGCGTGGCGGAGCCCGTGGGATGGTCCTGCTGCCACGAGCGCATCGAATAGGTCAACCGTTTGATCCCACGGGACGTAGATCTCCCACCCGAGCTCGCCGACGTACGTCATGCGCATCGCCCTGACTCGGTGGCCCGCAAGGGTGATGTGCTGTGACGTACCGAACGGAAAGGCGTCGCTCGAGAGGTCGGCGTCCGTGAGCTCAGACAAGAGTGCTCGTGAATTCGGGCCCATCACGCCGAACATTCCGAAGTCCTCGGTTTGGTCGGAGATGGTGACATCCATCCCATGGCAGCCATCGGCGAGCCAGGCAGCATCGCGCGTCGCCGATGCAGCGGCAGTCACGACGAAGAACGCATCCTTCGCGTCGCGGGTGACGGTCAAGTCAGCTTCGATGCCTCCCCGATCGTTGCACCACTGGGTATACACGGCTTTTCCGATGGGGACGTCCACGTCGTTCGCACTGATCTGCTGGAGGGCAGCCAACGCGTCCGGCCCCCGGACCGCCAGCTTGACGAAGCAGGTCTCGTCGAACAGCGCCACCTCGGTGCGCACGGCTCTGCATTCAGCTCCGGACGCGTCGAACCAAT
>Ga0070727_10001347_pt1 | contig 26258 bp, 30 predicted proteins | sample tdAd472_FD_66722 | JGI IMG/M metagenome (GOLD analysis project Ga0070727, IMG submission 66722) | Marine sediment microbial communities from the Atlantic coast under amendment with organic carbon and nitrate - tdAd47.2 | ecosystem: Environmental > Aquatic > Marine > Coastal > Sediment | place...
GCATCGCAACCGCGGGTGTTCCAGCGTTCTGATTCTGCCCGCCGGTGGGACGCCGGTAGGCTCGTCCCCATGGCTCGAAAAGATATCACGATGACCAGCGACGAGGTTGCAGCGTTTCTCGCTGAGGGACGAAAAGTGCTCCAGGTCGCAACGCTCGGCCAGGACGGATCACCGCATCTGGCACCCATGTGGTATGTCGTGGCCGACGGCAAGGTCGTGTTCCGCTCGTTCACCAAATCCCAGAAGATCGTCAACCTTGACCGTGATCCGCGCCTGTCCGTACTCGTCGAATCGGGCGAAACGTACGCCGAACTCCAGGGAGTCATGATCAAAGGGTCCGCCACTCTCGTGACGGACCCTTCCTTTGTGCTGTCGATCTACCGGGACCTAGCGGCCCGCTACCCAATGGTGGGCGGTGAGCCGATAATCCTGGATGATGCCGCCGCTGAGCAGGCGTTCGGTGCCTACGCCGCCAAGAACACGGCGGTGATCGTAGAGCCGACGTCGGTCACCAGTTGGGACCACACGAAGCTTGGCGGCGCCTACTAGTCCTCGGTGTCGGCCGACGGCTCGTCGTCGCCAGCGCGCCCAACGCCACGCAGTGACACGGCCAACAGCCCTATTCCGAGCATGAGAACTGACGCAGGGAGCAACCAGGCCTCAAGGTCGTATGACGTTCCGCCGACCATCGTCGCGATGGCGATGCCGCCAAGGACGATCCCAAAGATCAGGGAAATCGGGTCAAATCCGTGTGGCTTCATCGCGAAATCCTTTCGACAATTCGAACGCTGAGTTGTCCAGCTCCAACTTCTGCGTCGATGGTGAGAGCAAACGGTGGTTGCCCGAACTCCTGGTCAATGCTTATGCCGATGCCTTCCGTGCCTGGGCCCGGGACCTCTATGTCACCAAGCCCGACGTCGCCTCTGAGGATGAACCCCACTCCCTCAGGGACGAAGATCCTGAGTTCACCGACGCCGAGCGTGGCCTTGATGAGTCCGATCTCCTCAAGTTCCTCTGGTGTCAGCAGAGACAGATCGACCGTCAGCTGACCAGCACCGAGTTCGAAGGAGTTCTCGACCTCAAGCACTGAGAGCGGCTGGTAGGCGACGTCGCCCGCCGTCCAAGGGAATGATCGCGGCCACAGCGTGGCGACGAAAAGCACGGGAAGAAGGAGCAACCCGACAACAAACAGCCATCGAGCCCGTCCGACGAATGCGCCCACAATCAGTCCTCCTGCGAGGACAAGCAACGCTGCGATGACGTAATGGACAGGATCGAAGAACTCGCCAGAATCGACACTTCCCACCGAGATGCCTGAAAGGTCGAGCAGGGCCATCCCAGAAACGACGATAAGGCCAATGGCAAGCGTCAATCGCCCGAGCATGGATCGTTCACGCGGCGGACGTGGTGCCGCCGGTGGTTTTGTCTCAGGAAGCTCGGCTGTCGGTCCCGGTACGACAGCGACCGCTCCGTCCACCATTTCTGGGGACGGAGCATCGTCTTCTTCAACGATCTCTTCATCGGTCTTTGGGACACCGCCTTCTGGCGACGCGTCGCTGCGTGGCGGGGGCATCAGTCCTCCTCGATAAAGGAGAAGCCCGACCGCAAACAGGACGGCTGCCGTCACCATTGTGCCGGAGATGTCGAAGACGGAGGTCGCAAGAATCAGGGTCGCAGACCCGATCAGAACGACGCCGAGGATCGTCCCGGTGTCCGTTAGATCAAGATTCGAGAGCCAGTGTGAGACGGCCGTCTCTTCCTGGTCCGCTTCAGGGATAAAGACCCAGGCGACGATGTAGAGCAGGACACCGGCCCCACCTGCGAAGGCGAGAAAGATGAATGCCCACCGGAGCCACCAAGCGTTAATGCCGAGGTGCTCACCGAGTCCGCCGGACACGCCGGCAAGGATCTTGTGCTCATTCGACCGGCGCAGTGAGCGACCGGGCGGAGCTGATTGGGTGTTTCGTGTATCAGTCATGAAGCCATTGTCAAACAATTCTGCAATTCAGACTATCGGGAACCATCCTTGAGAATCCTGACCTCTCAGGGATGAATCAGGGTCACCCCTAGTTGTTCAGAGCACGCCGCTGTGACACCATTTGCTGACGCAAACCAGGAATTGACTTACCCGTGACCGCTACAGCCTCTGGACCACGCTTCACATGGCCGTTCTATCGAAGCACAGACGACCGACTTCTAACCGGAGTCGCAGGTGGAGTAGCCACACGCCTCGGTGTGCCGTCGATCTATGTTCGGGCCGCCTTCATCTGTGCATCGCTCGCGGCCGGACTCGGATTGGTGTTGTACGTCATCGCTGCAATCTTGGTCCCGAAAGATCCCGATCCGTCTCACACTGAACCGTACAGGGTCGGGCAATCTCAGATTGTCGGGCTTGGCATCATGTTCATCGGCCTGATGCTTGCCTTCCAGAGTGTTGGACTGTGGTTCGGCGGCGTCGTATGGCCTGCGACCCTCGTCATCTTTGGTCTCGCAATCGCGATCGACACCTCGGGCATCAACTACGAACAGTCGCTCTCCGGCATTGCAGGGACCACTGGAAAGCGACGGTCATGGTGGCTCGTCATCGGTGGCTTGGTGATGATGGCTCTTGGCATCGCCGTCGTGCTGTCTTCGCTTGATTCACTCCAGGGGATGGGTGTTCTTGCGCTTGCCCTACTGGCTGCCATCTCCGGCTTTGCAATCGTCGCCGGTCCGTGGCTGTGGTCCCTCATCGAGGACCTCCGCACAGAGCGAAGGGCGCGAATCCGATCTGAGGAGAAGGCCGAGGTGGCGGCGCACCTTCACGATTCGGTCCTCCAGACACTGGCGTTGATCCAGCGAACGGACGACAGCAAGAAGATGGTGACGCTTGCCAGATCACAGGAACGAGAGCTCAGGGCTTGGCTGTTCGACGAAGAGGCAGGAAACGTCGAGACGCTTCGGGGCGCCCTTGAACAGGCTGCCATGCGGGTCGAGGAAGCGCACGATGTCCCTGTGAGTGTCGTCGTCGCCGGCAACTCGTCTCTACCCTCAGAGAGACAGAGTGCTCTCGTTGGCGCGGCAACCGAAGCCATGCTCAATGCGGCGAAACACTCAGGTGCCGCCAAGGTCTCGGTGTTCGCCGAGGGAGGTTCTGGCGCAGTCGAGGTGTTCATCACCGACCAGGGAACCGGGTTTGACCAGGACACCGTGTCTGAGGACCGCAAGGGCGTTGCCGAGTCGATTCGTGGGCGCATGGTTCGGCACGGAGGAAAGGCGAGCGTCGATTCGACCATCGGCACAGGAACCGAGGTGCATCTGACGATGCCGGAAGGACCAGCATGACAACCGTATTTCTCGTAGATGATCATCGGATCTTCCTCTCGGGGGTGCGGTCTGAACTCGATGGCGTTTTCGAAATCGCAGGGTTCTCTTCTGATGTCGACGACGCCGTTGACCAAATCCGATCGCTCCGTCCAGATGTCGTTCTCGTGGATGTGCACATGCCAGGAGGGGGCGGAATCTCGGTAGTGACCAATGTCCTTGAGACAAATCCAGACATGCGGTTCCTCGCCCTCTCGGTATCTGACGCACCCGAGGACGTGATCGCGATGATTCGGGCGGGGGCACGGGGGTACGTGACGAAGTCGATCGGCCCGGAGGAGCTCACAGACGCAATTTCGAGAATCGCCGCAGGTGATGCCGTATTCTCCCCATCCCTCGCTGGATTCGTGCTTGATGCCTTTGCTAGATCAGTTCCGGTCCAAGAAGATCCGGAACTCGATTCACTCACGCCCCGTGAGCAAGAGGTGATGCGCCAGATTGCACGCGGCTATGCCTACAAACAGATCGCAACCCGCCTGAGCATCTCGGTCAAGACGGTCGAAACCCATGTGAGCTCTGTCCTGCGCAAACTCCAACTGTCAAACCGCCACGAACTCGCCCGCTGGGCCTCCGACCGCCGCATCGTCTAGCCACGCCAACCGGTCTCCGTACCCAGGGTTATGGAACGGGTCTGATGAGACTGACAGCCCACAGAATGGCGAAAGGTCAGCCGGAGCAACGAGGGACGCGTCCGCCGAACGGGTCAATGCGATCCGTTGCAGGTTCTGGCCCATTCTGTGGGCCACCAGTCTTATCCAATCCGCTACAGAACCCTGGGTACGGGGACTGGTTCAGCGTTTTTCGCGTTCTATATCGAATCGATATACATTGGTGTATCGAATCGATATACTGAAGCCATCATGCTCGACTTTGCCATTCTTGGTTTGCTTATGGAACGCCCGCGACACGGGTACGAAATCAAACGGTCGCTTGCCCAATTGGGGTTTTGGACCGTTTCATTCGGTTCGTTGTACCCGGCCCTCCGACGGCTCGAGAAGCGTGCCGCAATCGAGGCAACCGAGGGTTCCGGCCGCAGGAAGGCGTACGCGATTACCGAGGACGGTCGCGAATTGTTCGACAATCTCCTCACCGCTGACCCCGACGCCTCCGAGACCGACAGAGCATTCCAGATCCGCCTCGCCTTCCTCAGCCAACTCCCCCAGGTCGAGCGAACGAGGGTTCTCGAGCACCGCCGCACCAAGGTCGCGGCTCAGCTCAAGGCAGCGCGCGACATCGTCGTCGAGGCGCGGAGTTCTGCTGAAAGCCCCGACCGCTACCGGCTTGCTCTGATGGAGCACGCCATGCGGTCCATCGAATCTGATATCGCATGGCTCGACGGCCTGATCGCAAGCGAGCGACGCATCGGCATCACCACCTAGAGACCAACCATGACCAAGACCACCCAGACACAGAACAACACAGAGGAGGACAGCATGTCCAAAGTACGAGTAGCCATCGCAGGGCTCGGAAACTGCGCAAACTCGCTCATTCAGGGCGTCGAGTACTACAAGGATGCCGATCCGGATCTCAGCGTCCCAGGACTCATGCATGTCCAACTCGGCGACTACCACATCGGCGATGTCGAGTTCGTCGCAGCGTTCGATGTCGACGCATCGAAGGTCGGCCAGGACATCGCAAAGGGCATGTGGGCCGGTCAGAACAACACCATCCAGTTCTCTGAGGTCGCCGACCTTGGTATCGAGGTGCTACGCGGACCGACCTATGACGGTCTCGGCAAGTACTACGTCGACCAGGTAGAGGAATCCCCAGCAGAGCCTGTCGATGTCGTCGCCGCACTCAAGGCAGCCAACGCAGACGTCCTTGTGTCGTACCTTCCCGTCGGATCAGAAGAGGCAACCAAGTTCTATGCACAGGCAGCCCTCGATGCTGGTGTTGGATTTGTCAATGCCATCCCCGTGTTCATCGCATCGGACCCGGTCTGGGCAAAGAAGTTTGTCGACGCCGGTCTCCCCATCATCGGAGACGACATCAAGTCACAGGTCGGTGCGACCATCGTCCACCGTCAACTCGCCCGTCTATTCGAGGACCGCGGTGTCCACATCGACAACACGTACCAGTTGAACTTTGGTGGAAACATGGACTTTATGAACATGCTCGAACGCGAGCGTCTTCAGTCCAAGAAGATCAGCAAGACACAGTCAGTGACGAGCCAGATCGAGGACAAGATCAACTCAGAGAGTGTGCACATCGGGCCTTCCGACCATGTTCCGTGGCTGACGGATCGCAAGTGGGCATACATTCGGCTCGAAGGAACCTCGTTCGGCGATGTTCCACTCAACGTCGAGATGAAGCTTGAGGTCTGGGATTCGCCAAACAGCGCAGGCGTCATCATCGATGCCGTACGCTGCGCCAAGATCGGTCTCGACCGTGGCGTTGGCGGACCATTGCTCGCACCATCGTCCTACTTCATGAAGTCGCCGTCGGTGCAGTATCACGACAGCGTTGCCCACGACAATGTCGAGTCGTTCATCGAAGGCAGCGATGTTGCTCAGATCGACCTTGGGGCGTTTCTCTCCAACTAGGGACACGCGAAAGAACGAGTGAGGAGGCGGTCCGGGAGGGCTGCCTCCTCTTCTTTCATACCTCGAACCCCACCCGATACAATGCTCCGATGACCATCACCGGACAGTCACCGATTGATCTGCGCGCCCCCCTGACCGAGATACCCACGGATCGGCCATCACCCGCCTACCACGGGATGAGCAGGGCCAGGCTCACACGAGAACAGACCACCGTCAGCGTTGTGGCCGAACCTGGTGGAATCCTCACGGCAGGTCATCGACCGTACATGCTGGTAGAAATCCACAGCCACGCTCCTGCAGAACACACCCTTCGCGGGGAGAGGGCAGACCTCGAAACCCATCTCGTCCACAAGGCAACGGATGGACGAATTGCCGTCATTGGCCTCCTGTTTGATGCCGCAGCTGCGAGCCACCCAATCGATGCATTCATCACTCCGCCGGTGGCTGGATCATCCCTCGACCTGCCCGAACCGGTCAGGCTCAACGAGTTGATCCCTCGAGATGCCAACAGGTTCGTGTACTCAGGATCCCTGACGACGCCTCCATACACCGAGGACGTGCAGTGGGTGGTCTACGACGCCGTCCAGTCGGTTGGGCAGGTCGCCCTTGCCGCCTTTGTCGATGCCTTTGGACCGACGAGCCGTGAGAGGCAACCGCTCGGCGACCGGCACATCGAGCTTGTGTGACATCCACCATCATTCCGTTCTACGGGTCTGATAATCGCGCCGCATTCGCGATTGAGCGAGCAGCGATGGACCGACCCGGCCTGGTTCTTGATGAGCTTGATCGAGTCCTACCGAAGAAGGGCCTCGTGATCGACGTCGGAGCCGGCGACGGCTTCAGCTCTCGCCGACTGCAAACACCGCGAAGAAGCGTGATCGCCGTTGAGCCCTCCGCCGGGATGATCGACCAATCGGCGAATCCAACCTGGGTCCAAGCGGTGGCACAAGACATGCCCTTCCGGTCGAACTCCTTCGACGGGCTATATGCAACGTGGGCCTACTTCTTCCCAGACCATCACGATATCTCCTCTGGCCTTGCGGAGGCTCACCGAGTCGTAAAGCCAGGGTCGCCGATCGTGGTGGTTGACAACGCTGGGGCCGATGAGTTCTCGGCCGTCGCTGGTTCGGACCTCGGCACGAATCTCGGCTTCTGGGAAGACGCTGGTTTCGAGATCCAAATCATCGACACCGTCTTTTCCTTCGACTCGATCGAAGACGCGACCGAGCTCCTGCGGCTCTACTTCGGAAACGGTGTCAAACCCCGCCTCGAGATCGGCTATCGCGTAGCGGTGATGGCAATGCAAGCCGGCCCCTGAGGGGAGCAACCGTTCTTGCCACGGCGTACGATTCGTCCGCACTCACTCTCCCACGAAGGGACGACATGAACTCCATCAACCCGGTCGACGGCACCATCGTTGCAACCTACGACCGCACGATGCCCGGTGACGTTGCAGCGCATATCGCAACCGCTGACCGTCTTCAACGCAAGTGGGCACACACCGACCTCAAGACCCGTCGCATCCATCTGCTCAAGCTTGCCGATGTACTTGAGCGACGAGCGGAAGACCTTGCAGTCCTGATGGCACGTGAAATGGGGAAGCCGGTCGCTGAAGGCATGGGGGAAGTTGCGAAGTGCGCGTGGGCTTGCCGCTACTACGCGGACGAAGCGGCTGCGATCCTGAGTGACCAGCCCATCGCGACCGAACGAACGAAGAGCTACATCGCGTACCGGCCGCTCGGCATCATCCTCGCCGTCATGCCTTGGAACTTCCCTTTCTGGCAGGTCATCCGATTCGTTGCCCCAGCCCTTATGGCGGGCAATGGAGGCATCCTCAAGCACGCTTCCAACGTCACGGGCTGTGCACTCGCCATCGACGAGATGGTCGTGGAAGCTGGATTCCCGGACGGGCTGTTCCGGACGGTTGTTGTACCTTCCTCGGGAGTCAGCGAGATTATCGATAACCCGCTCATCCGTGCCGTCACTCTTACTGGCTCTGACGCAGCCGGCCGGGCAGTCGCAGGGAGAGCTGGGGCCCAACTCAAGAAGACCGTCCTCGAACTCGGCGGAGCAGATCCGTACCTGATTCTTGAGGACGCCGACCTCGATCTTGCGATCGATATGTGTGCGACATCACGGCTCATCAACGGTGGGCAGTCATGCATTGCTGCCAAGCGGTTCATCGTCCACGAGTCCATTGCCGATGAATTCACCACACGTCTCGCTGCAGCGATGGATGCGTATCCGATTGGCGACCCGACTGAGGAAGCGACGCGAATTGGGCCAATGGCAAGAGTCGACCTCAGAGATGAACTCCACGATCAGGTTCGACGATCCGTTGAACTCGGTGCCAGGCGTGTCACAGGAGGCGTGACACCAGTCGGTCCCGGCGCCTTCTACCCACCTACGGTGCTCGCTGATGTCACCCAAGCGATGCCCGTCTATCGCGAGGAGACCTTCGGTCCCGTTGCCACCGTGATCACGGTCCAATCAGAGGAGGAAGCGATTGCCGTCGCCAACGACTCGCCGTTCGGCCTCGGCGCCGCTGTCTTCACCCGAGATGTTGAGCGGGGAGAGCAGATCGCACGAGACCACATCGAAGCAGGGTCCGTCTTCGTCAATGCTTTTGTGGCCTCCGACCCGAGGCTGCCATTCGGTGGCATCAAGGAATCCGGCTACGGGCGCGAACTTTCCCACATCGGTATGCAGGAGTTTCTGAACGTCAAGACGGTTGTCGTCGCGTGATCTCCCCTCCGGGGTGATCACTATTGCCAATCAAAGATTGGCAGCCCAAAACCGTGTGAACTCCGACGGAAAGACCACATTCACCAATCAAAGACTGGCAGATTCGGAACCGGTTCAAAGACCTAGTCCCAGCGAATGTCACTCTTGGTTTGCCACGTCTCCAAGAGGGAACGGTCTCCTTGGACCGAGAGCTCGGCGCCGTCCTCACGATTCCAAAGCGCTACATAGAGGTCTGACGCTGTTCCGCTGACAATCGCGTCACTGGCTTCTCTGCTTCCACGCAGCGCAGTGATGCCGTCGGGCTCGAGAATGAGGTGCCAAGAGTCGCCAGTATCGACTGAGTCAATACGCATCGTGTGCGTCTCGGCGACCGGATAGCTCGACCACCGCGAACCAAATGCGACCAGGAGCTCATCAAGCCCATCGGCAGCGAACTCGGGCATGAATGCAGTGGGCTCACCATTCGCCTGCTCAGCGTCGTACCGATGGATTGCCGTTTCGTGGGCCTGTCGTCGCGCCCACATCGCCAGCGGCGACGGCGCTGCCAGAAAGGTCCGACACTCAAGATCGGCCGGAGCCGCATCCAGGACCTCGACAAGATTGGTGTTGGTCGTGAGGTAGTAGTCGACGAGTTCATCGTCGGCAGGCCAGAACACTGCTCGCTCAGGCCACCACAGCTCGATATCCGCCAGTCCGTCCGGCCACATCTTCGTCGCCCGATTGGTCACCTGTGCAGCGGCCCAAAGATGAATCTCGCTCAGGTGGCGAAGGAGTTCCTTCGCGTCCCATCCAGGACACGCTGGAACGGCAGCATCAAGTCCAGCCTGCTCTGCATTTGCCGCAAGCAACTTGCCATTCTCAGCTATCGCAGCGATATGTGTCGCAATCTCCACATCTACTCTCATTCGAACCCCTTCTACTGCAATCTGCAGTACACCCTATGCTGCATCGTGCAGTAAAGTCAAACACAATGCCACCGAACATAACTACCTCGTCGTATGCAGTCCTCGCTCTTCTCGACCTGCGCCCATGGACCGGCTACGAGCTGACGAACCAGGCGACCCGCAGCCTTCGGTACGCCTGGCCAAAGTCCGAACGGCTCTTGTACTCAGAGCCGAAGAAGTTGGTGGAGCTCGGCTACGCCTCAACCCACAAAGAGGAGGCGGGTGGCCGTTCACGCAATGTCTACGAGATCACTGATGCCGGGAGAGTCGCACTCCAAGCATGGACGAAGACGCGAACCCAACCTCCACGGATGGAGGTCGAAGCCCTCCTCAGACTGCTGTTTGCTGATCACGGGACCGTTGAGAACATCGAATCAGCTCTCGACGAGCTCGAGCTCGACATCGGTGAGCACCACACAGCAATCGTCGAGTTGATGGGGACCTATCTCGAAGACGGCCACCCCTTCCCAGAGCGAACTCACCTTTCGGTGCTGTTCGCGACGTTCCAGATTGAGGTTTTTAAGACGATGGAGCATTGGATCGAGTTCGCCCGAAGGGAGATCTCACAGTGGCCCGATACCGAAGGCCTCGGAATGACGGACCGAACCGAGGAAATGACCCGCCTCCTAGCCCGCGACGAATCGCCAGTTCCTGAGCGGACCGAATAGCGCGATCGGGCATTCTGCGATGCCTATCCGACCAGTTCAGGTCGGTACGATCGGATCTTTATGGAGAATTCGACCAACCCGGAGTCGGACACAAGGTTCACGCCTTCGATGAGTTCGTCAATCGTCAGACGTGCCGAAAGCGTCACCGACTCGATCAACATACCGGGGACACATTCGCCATAGGGGCCGCCAACGACCCGGTTTTGGTAGATGTCGAACACGGCCGTCACCGTGAGGCCGTCCTGCCCGATCCACGTGTGGGATCGGATGGGCACACCGGTCCCGGTACGCCGTGCATGAACGGTGAGTGGCCTTGATTCGCCGACCGCACACGCATTCGCTTGCCCATCGACACCAAAGAGGCTCCACCCTCCGCCTCTGGCGCTCTCGCGATCCTCTCTCGGCCATGTCCAGCCGAGTCCGGCGCCGTCTGGGCCGTATCGACCGTCATATTGCGTCCGGACCAGCCGGGAGTAGACGGTCGACCCAAGTGACGAGGACGGAGCAGCGATGGTGGCTGACATGTCGGCATAGATCAGCAGCGCGGGTACAAAGACCGTGATCATGTTGTCGACGAGGCCATCGCGGCCGACGTCACGGCCCGCATATATCGTTGCCTCCCCGAGCCCTGAGTCAAGGGCAGAGATCCGCCACCGGTAGAAGTGCGAAAGACACAGACCGTCAATGGTGAATGTGTGCTCCATCCGGAGTTCATCCGTGGCGAACCCACCGGGCGTCCCAAGTACGCACGCGGCGTCGTCGTCCGCGTCGAAGATGTCGACGTTCAGATTCACGGGACGATCCGCGACGACCTTCACCAATGCAGATCCTCCTTCGGGTCCACCCTGGAAATCAATGTTGACATCGACAGCCGGATACTCACTGAGCTCCCTTTCACCACTGACGTCAGGTGTCGGTTCGCCAATCAACCATCCAGCCGCACTCGACATGGCGGAGGAATCGAACTGAATCTCGATCATCGCATCGCCCGCACTCCTCAACCCGTCGCTGAGACATCCGGTGCCAAACCCCGAACCACAGTCTGACTCGTCGGCTGGCACTCGCGGAAGGGCGACCACAGCCATCTCCGGAAGTCGGATCAAGCACGGTGCCGTTGAGCATGTCAGCGAAGTTCGAATGTAGTTGGCGTGCTGGTATCGCTCGCCGTCGGAGCCAACCACCGAAGTTGTCACCTTGATGCCTCGACGATTCACATCGTTCAGCCTCGTATCCAAAGTGCACAACTCGATGGGCTCGATGACTGTCTGACGAACACCGGCACGGTCGGTTGCGACGGAGCCGTCTGACAGGTCGAACGCCTGTGGAACGCATCGATCGACGTCGACAACAACCGTGTCGACCTCACCGAACAGGTTGGTTAGACCGTGAAGGATGTATCTCGGTCGGTAGGCCTCGGGTGTGGAAACCGAAAAGGCTTCTGAGATCTCCGTTATCTGCGAATCGAACGATGGCCCTTCTCCGAGCCAGTAGATGCACACAACGTAGTCGGTGCCCTCGTTGAGATCGAGGCGATAGACATCCGAAACTGAATGCTCAGGGAAGTATGGATAGCTCGGGTCGTTGAGAACATCGGAGTCGATGTCGGTTTCCGTTGTCAATCTCCCTCGGATGGTGTCGTCCCCCGAGTAGATCCCTGACTCGATGCCGGCCACGTCACAGGCTCCGACATCATCTGATTGGCGCGCCGCGACAGCGACCGTTTGACCAGGCTCGCGGGTCATTCCCACGAACAACTGATCTACGCCAAGTGGGATGATGGTCGTTGGGCGTCGTTGCGCACCAGGTACAAGACCGTCGGCACCGGTCACCGAGAACCGAACAAGGCGAACGTAGTTAGTCGCAGTGACCGAAGCGTCATACTTGTCGCTGTACGTGAACCGTGCCTCATAGTCGTCTCGAGGTGCAAGCCCCTCGATGCTGAAACAATGCTGAATCCAGCTGCGGGGATCGGAGTCGCTAGCGGTGTCATCCGCGAGCCACTCGTTCCAGGGGAGTTCGGCGTCGTTATCGGTCACGATCCGCACAGAAGTCCATGGGACTGCGCCCTCAGAGCTGCGCCATTCAGCTGTTCGGTACTCCATATTGATTCCAGCGGGCCGGCTTGTGGCCACCCCAAAGTGTGCGGTGCCAGCGGCTGTATCTCTTGGGTCACACACCGGTTCCGACGAGTAGACCCTCGTCTCTGGGGTACGGGGATCGAATACGGCTTGTCCTCCGAACTCGGGGGTTGCCCTGATCGCGAGGATCGTCCCAGACACGCCATCTGGACATTCATCTCCACCGTCAATGCATGGGTCAGAAAGGGTTTCGATCGCTGGACTCGGACCAGGGGGTGGCGGTTCGGTGCCACCGGCTGCCGGGTCGCCGTCATCTCCAACAGGTACCTCGGTGCCTGCGCTCGATTCACTCGTCCCTGTTATCGGAGCCACACCGGAAGCCCCAGCCGTATCCGGTGATTCTTCAAGGGAAATCCCCAACTCACTCGCAATCTCTCGGGAGGCGCTGACCTGCTCGGCAATGGAAGTGGCTGCCGCTGCTGGGTCTCCTTCGAATGCAACAGGGATGACGAGTGCGATCTCTGGGTCGAGCGGTGGCATTGCATCGTCAATGTCTGCCGAGTCGCTCAACGATTGGCTTACGAAGAACGCCAGAGCGGTGGCAGCAACGAATGCGAGGACAGCGATGCCAATCGACGAGGCGGAAGCGCGGCTCATATGAAGCACGCCCCAATCTCCCAGACCTTCAAATTCACATTCACCGAGGATTTGTTCCCTGCCGCGTCTGTTGCGGCGATCGTGACCGGCACGTTGTTGTCATATGGCACCGTGCTTGGGTTCTCCCAATCGCCAGCCTCATATGGCCCGACCGTCGTCGAATAGAGCGACCCAGATTTCGACATCGTGACAGTGCGCAGCCCGTCTGGATCCGACCACGAGGCAGTCACTTTGACGACACCGACAACGTCGGTCACTGTGGCAGATACCACCGTCTCTCGTGGGGTGTTCGCTGGACAGGAGATGCCGAGCCCGTTCTCCTCCCAGATTTCGGTCGGTGTGGCCTTCGCATTGTTGATTGATGGAGCGGTGGTGTCAGGAGCGGTCGTTGTTGTCGTCGGCGGCACCGTCGTTGTTGTCGTCTCCACGACCACCGTGGTCGTGGTGTCGCCTGGCACGGTCGAAGTCGTTGTGTCCGGCGCCGTCGTCGTCGTGGACACCCCAGCAACGCTCAGGACGCCGGACTCGTCGCAGTCCTGCTCAGGAAGCCCCGAAAGGTCGGCATCGGCTGTGATGTAGTCGGAATGTACGAACACCGTCTCGTTCCATCCACGCACATTACGAACAGCGACCCAGTCACCCGACTGACCGGTAATCAAGACCCTGTCGCCTCGATGAAGCCGACCGACCTCTCCGTCGCCAGGGCATGCAAAGACAGGTGCTGCCTCGAGCCCCTCGGCAGGAACAGCAGCGGCGGAATCGGAGGTGAAGAGACCGAGGGCGGCACCGAGAATGGTGCCGAGCAGAACGGCGCCACCAATGATCACAGGCAACGAGAACAGAGAGGATCCACCTACAACAGCGGCAGACCCCGCAACCGATGAAGCAATAATCGAGTCGGCGAGACCTTCCGGAGGTGGTACAGGTTCAACGGCCTCATTGAGAGCGTTTCTGATCTGGTCGTCCGTGCTCATGCGGGATCCTCGTCGGCGGGCGAGAGCGTCTGTGCCAGTGTTGCACGCGCTCGATGGAGATGGGTCTTAACCGTACCCGCAGCAATCCCAAGCGAAGCTGCCGTATCGGCAACGGAAACATCGAGGTAGTAGTGGAGAAGTACCACCTCACGTTGCTGATCTGGGAGCTGTTCCACCGCGGTCTTGATGTCGACGGACATGGCCACACCTTCGGCTTCCATCGGCTCTAGCCGCTCGGCCGTCCTCCCAACCGCCCTCTTCTCGGCGACGGACCGGCGTACTCGCTGTCTGACCTCGTTCACGGCCACGACCGTCGTCCAAGCTGCGAGATTCTGGGGGTCGTGACCGTCTCTGAGGAACTTGACCAGAGCGTCGTGGACGGCATCGGCGGCCCCATCCCTGTCTCCCGTTGCGATGCCGACCGCGGCAACGACCTTGCCGTACTCCGTGTCGACGAAGGTACGAAGGCGGGCTTGAGCTTGGGTGTCCCCCATGGACCGAGATGCTACTCGCAGGTTCGTGAGCGGGTCCGTATGAATGGCAATCATGACCTTCAATGCTTGGGATCGCCCAAAAGGTTGACATGGTCCTCAGAATTCTGACGTTACGGCAATCCTCGCGTCGGAGCAGCACTCGCCGATGATGACGACTTGACTGAAGCGGTCACTGACACGCTTTGGAAGAAGCCGTCTTGGCGAGACCGACTGGCCACCGAGGATCAGCAGTTAACCCCTCACCCTTGGTCGATGGTGCTCGGGTCCGAAGGAGGGAGGCGGTCGCGCCCTGCCTTCACAGCGACAACAGTGCTGCCGGTAGCCGCGAGGCCGACCGCAGATACGACAGCCAGCGCTTGCAGGGCGCCGCCGTCGACAAAGGCTCCACCCATCGCCGGGCCGAGGGATCGTCCGAGCGCCATAACGCCCTGGCCGTCGCCAGCCCTCTCGCTCGGCTCAAGGGAACGGTCGACAAGCATGCGGAGCACGCCGGGGACCCCCATCCAGAACGCGAATCCCCACCAGAACATGCCGAAGTAGAACATGACGGGACCGCCCAAAACCGTTACGAGGGCAGCCGGAGCAATTGAGGCTAAGAACCATCCAGGATGATTGTGCCGCGATGACGATCGGGCGCCGAGGAAACCGCCGAGAGCGTTGAGACTGAACCCGAATGATGCGGCAAGTGGAGCAATGTGATGCAGATCCCGTGCCACAAGCGAGAGGTTGAGATAGAGGCTCGATCCAAAGAACGTCAACGCAAACAGGGCGACCAACAACACACGGTTCGACCGCGACCGTGATACGTGACCCCTGGCACGACGTTTGCCTGTGATCGGTGCCACAAGGACGGCTGCGGGAATCGTCGCAACGGCGAGTGCCAGATACACCGCTCGGTCGCCGTGCACAGCAAGCAGCGACAGGATCGGAGAAGCTATGAGCGCCGCAATGGGACCCGTCGCGGCGATCGATGACATCGTCGATGTTCGCTTCATCGCGTTCGACCATGCAATCCATGTCATCGCCCCGGCAGCACCGCCAGCGACGACGCGAAGCCCGATGAGAACCGCATACTCGTTCGGGACCATGCTGAGTAGGTTCATCAGGAGCAACGTCAACGCCGCAAATCGCAGAATTCGACCGTTTGGCCTCACCAACCTCGGCAGGATGAAGTTCGCTGCGGCGAACGCCCCGACCTGTGCCACCGAGATTGACCCGACGATCCCCTCCGAAACGCCATAGCGGCCCGCGATCGGCTCGATGAGAAAAGGGGTCGCGGTGAACAGCAGTGTGACGGACGCGGTCGACGCAATCAGCGCCAGCGGTGCGCCGGATCTTCCGCCATAGAGAACTCGTGAGGGAACGTGCACATCGAAAGTATGACAACAACTTGAGCTGAAAGGCGCTCTCGGATGATTGCCGGCCTACCTTCGGACCTCGAGGGTCAGCTCTAGCGCGAGTGGTCGCCCTGTCTACCGAACCCAGCCGGTGGCAGACCTCTTTCGGTGAGCAATGCAGTGAAGCGACGGTCACCGATCGCTTGAGGGCACTCCGTCACTCCGTCGCACCGTCGACTCTTGGCGCTGCCGCTCGACTCGTTCGCGCTCTTGGGTCCGTTCCTCGGTCTCTTCTGTGATTGGCGTCACGACGATGACTCGTTGCTGGTTGCCTATGTCCATTCCGATTGTCTCCTTGTCTGTATATCCATGAAATGCTTGATTTCGGCGAACATCTCCTTTGTCGACACCGGCAGAATCACATCCGCCTCCTCATCCCGCAGGGTGCCTTCGAAGTCGACGAACAATCCGCTGACAGCGTGTTCGGTCGGGTAGTACCGCACCTCTGGATGGCCGAGTGTTCGACCGGATCCGACCGCAGCTGCTTGGACTGTCACTTCCTCCGCCCGATACCCCCGTTCATGTTCAACGACTCTTCCCTCGAGCCCTACAAGGCCCACGACGAACGTCATGTCGACCGTGACAGCGTGGGTGCCGAGTAGATCAACCACAGATTTTGCTGCGTATATCCCACATCCGAATGCGATGGATGCGCACCGACCGTCTGTGTGTGGGATGGCTCCCGGCTGTTCGCACTCCGCCACGAGGTGATGGGACTGCCAGGGTCTCCATGCGCCGTGCAGGGCACCTCGGTCGATGGCCCAAATGCGATAGCCGAGTACCGGCACTGGCGACCACATCTCATCGCTTGCCAGTTCCTTTCGCGTCCGATCCTGGCGGCGGGCGTGCGTTGCGGCGAGTTCCATCTGCTTGGCAACCTGAGCCGATGCCCGAATCTCCTGAAGCGCCGCCAACAGCCTCTGCTCCGCGACCTCTGAATCGAAATCTCGCTGGCGGTGGGTCTCTTCGATTCGACGGACATCGGACTCGAACGCTGCGATTTCAGCCCCTCTGCGCTCCATCCTTGCGACAAGCCTGTGGGGGCTCGAATCCCTCACGAGAGTTCCGCCGCCAGCATCAGGGACCAGTTGGAGCGCACGCTGGCAGCCGTCGATCTCCGATGCTCGCCAAGCGATTTCCCGCTTGATCTCGTCTAGACGGAAGCCGAACGAAGGTCCGTGACCCGCCTTGGCATCGAGCTCCAATTGGAGTGTTCGGATTCGTTCTCGATCGCCCGAATCGACCCATGGACGGAGACGCTGCAGATCACTCCGGACCGCAAGGATCTGCTTTCCTGCGGAGTGTTCGTCGGTCACCTGCGTCCTTGTGGGTGGGCCTAGGAACGTATCACGGTCGAACGTGTGTTCGCAAGGATATCGGGTCGATTTCTTCGTGAACACGTCCCCGTTTTTCGCGAGCCGACGCTGCGTCGCTAGATCCGGTCTCGCAACCAGACGATGTCAGCTGCCTGCCCGTCGTCATCGTTGGGGGTCTCGACAATGGCGGTGACGCCGGCCTCGCGCACGATGTGTGGAACGAGCCCTTCGGGAATCTGGCCCTTACCGAAGTTGGCATGCCTGTCTCGATTGGAGCCAGCTTCGTCTCTCGAGTCATTCGCATGGACCAACGCTATTCCACCAGTCGCCTCGGTGATGATCGACACCGCGTTCTCCATGTCCTGGCCTGCCGCCCAGGTATGACAGGTGTCGAGACATACGCCGACATTCAGGTCGCCGATCGCATCCCACAGGGGCCCGTAGTTTGTGATGTCCTGCATCACCGAGTTCCCTCTGCCAGCCGTGTTCTCGACGAGGATCGGAACCGTGAGGTCGAACGAGTCGAGAGCTTTCCTCCACCGTTCGAATCCGACATCGAGGCCCTCGTCCTCACCAACTGATCCTCCGTGGACGATGACGCCGAGGGCTCCAATCGCCTTGGCGGCCTCGACAGTCTGGGCGAGGGTCTTGCGGGAAGGAATGCGGACTCTGTTGTTCGGAGAAGCGAGATTCATGAGGTATGGCGCGTGGACGTAGAACTCTATGTCAGAAGCCTTGAGCTCCTCAGCGTCGGAGCGCGGCACCGGAGCCTTCCATGACTGTGGATTCGCCAGAAAGACCTGCACAGCGTCTGCACCTCTGACCGCAGCCTCAACGAGGGGCTCCTTTGGGCTCACATGGGCACCAATCTTCACGGTGTCTCCCCTCGGTCGGCTTCGTCCTCAGTGCCGACGTCTGCGGCATCGTCAACGCCGACAACTGCGGCATCGTCAACGCCGACAACTGCGGCATCGTCAACGCCGACAACTGCGGCATCGTCAACGCCGACAACTGCGGCATCGTCAATGCCGACGTCGACTCGGGTTTCCCACATCAACGACGGGGCCTCGCCCAACGGCTGTGAGGTTGCCGGTCGAACCGCGAAGTCTCGCGCTCCTTGCGCAGCGAGCGCGATATCGGTCACTGATCTGTTCCAGTCGTGGGCATCAATGTGCAGATCCGCACCATTCCACGAAGCACCCGCAAGTCCCTTAGGGACGGCGCCCGGGTTCCGAACCGTGACGATGAGTTCCTCGCGAACGGAGCCGTCATAGGGGTCCTCGTGAACACCGCTCGACACGGCTTCAATCTCGGCCCACGGAATCAACACCTCGGGGATCTGCGCTCCGATCTGTGCATACAACCCATCATCTCGGACATCGACGACGGGATTGCGCTTTAGCAGCTCCACAAGCGAGGAACCAAGCAACATCACGCCGATACCAATGAGTGCGGCTCCCCAGATGATGTCACCACGCTGCTCAGCCTGACCACGTGTCGTGAGCTGTCCAGGCGATCCGTCCGGAGCTGTCGAAACTTCGTGCAGAAACATGATGTCGACGGCGACAAGGATGAGCACAAGGCCAACGAGGCCGATTATGAAGAGTCGAAAAGGCGATCGGAATGCATGCATCGGTCAGTCCTCGACACCGAGGTCGGTTGGGGTCACAATCGCAACATAGGCGATACCCATCGCTTCGATTCGCATCCGCGCCGCACCCGCTGAACGATCGACGAGGGCGACTGCCTTCTCGACGACGACTCCAGCATCGCCTAGTGCCTCAATGGCTTCTGCCAACGCAGAACCTGTGGTCGTTGTGTCTTCGAGCGCAACTACTCGGCTGCCCTTCGAAACAGGACCTACGAGGCGTCCGCCCGTCCCGTGGGTCTTGTCGTTCTTTCGGATGGAGAACGACCCGACCGTACGTCCGGCAGATTCGGCGGCAATTGCCGTGGCGACTGCGATCGGGTCGGCTCCCATCGTCATCCCCCCGACGGCGTCAATTCCTTCGGGGATCTCCTCGAGAACTGCTCTCCCGACGATGACAGCACCCGATCCTGAGAACGTTGTCTGACGGGCGTCTATGTACCAGGAGGAAACGGCACCCGATCGAAGCGTGAAAGGACCGTCGGTCCGCACCGCGTGTCCCTTCAGATGGTCGATGAGCGCGACCCGTGCATCCGACAATTCACTCACGAAATATCTCTCAAGTTCGGCAGGCTCTTGCCGATACAGTAGCCAGACAGGATGCCTTCCTAACCTCCCGTCTAAGCCCGAACCGGGGCCGCCGAAAGGCGGCCCTGAGTTCATTCTGGGGCGGCAGCCCATCTGAATCGGCGCCCCAAGAATCGCCCAAAGTGCTAGTCCGGTACCGATATGCTCAGGCGATGGACATCATATTTATCAGACATGGACAGCCAAAATGGGCTGTCGACGGGCTCTCCCAGGTCAATCCGTTCCTCACCGACCTTGGACACGAACAAGCCGCATTCGCTGCGAAACGAATCGCAACCGAGGAACGCACAGCTACGGAACTCGTTGTTTCCCCTGCGCTGAGATCTCAACAGACGGCGAAACCGATGTCGGACCTCACCGGCCTTGACATCGTCACCGTCGACGATCTCGTCGAGGTGCGCATGCCGGACTGGACCGGCGTCTCCGAAGAGGCCGTCATCGACATCTTCAAAACAACCCGTCACCGCTCTCCTGAAGAGTGGTGGAGCGGACTCGAAGGTGGCGAGTCATTCCGCGCCTTCCATAATCGAGTCACTTCAGCGCTTGACAATCTGCTTGCCGAACGTGGAATCACCAAGGACAAGGATGACCCAAGCCTCTGGCACTGTGACAACGAGGATGCGCGCATCGTCATCGTGGCGCACGGTGGCACGAACTCGGTGTGTCTGACACACCTTCTCGGTATTCCTCCCTCACCATGGGAGTGGGAGAAGTTCGTTCTGTTCCATGCTTCGTTCGCACGGGTCAAGGTGCTCCCGCTCGCAGGGAACCATGTCATGAGCCTTCGGACATTCAACGACCAAGACCACATACCGCTCGATCGACGTTCGCGTTAGGTCCAGCGATGCTGATGGCTACTTGCCGTACCGGCGCTCGCGTTTGGTGTAGTCACGCATCGCTCGCAGGAAGTCGACGTGTCGGAACGCCGGCCAGTAGACATCTACGAACGAATACTCGGCGTACGCGGCCTGCCAGAGCAAAAAGCCACTGAGCCTGGCCTCGCCAGATGTTCGCAGCACGAGGTCGGGGTCAGGAAGATCCGACGCATACATGCGAGCAGACATCGCCTCGCGGTCGATGTGGTCTGCAATCTCGTCCGAGGGCACTCCGTCGGTAGCGAGATGGTCCACAAGGTCCTTGACGGCATCGACGATTTCCTGTCTCCCACCGTATGCAAGTGCGATTGTCACCCTCCGAGACCCTGTGTTGCAGCGCGCCTCAAGCCGCTTGGCTGACTCGACCAGATCGGAGGGAAGCAAATCGAGGCTCCCGATGAACTGAACGTTCATGTTGTTTCCGGCCGCCGTATTCGGAATCTCATCGAACAGCTCGATCAGGACCCTGTAATAGGGCGCAAGTTCGTCCTCTGGTCTGTCGAGGTTCTCTGTCGAAAGCAGCCAGCAGGTAACCGCCTCTATATCGAGATCCGCCGTCCATGCAAGGAACTCCACGAACTTGGCCATACCGACTCGGTAGGAAGCCGCGTAGTCAGGAAGACCCTCTGCTCGTGCATATCGACGGTGCCCGTCGTGGATCACTCCAATGTGCTCGGGAAGTGCCGCACGGTCGAGCGAGCGGCTGAGCCGCTGCTCATAGAGGCCGTAGAGCGGTTTCAGGGCTTTGTCCTTGAGGGACACGGTGGTCTCCAGATTGGGGGAACGCCGCACCTTCTGCGACAAAGCCAATCGTAGAGGCAACCGACAATTGTCGCTTGGTAACAGCCCTCTCAGGTAGCCTTCCTGCGATGCACCCTTCTCGTTGGACTCTTGGCAAGATGCAGAACCCTGTGAGGGGGTTACTGCACGGAACGGCTGCCGTGGCGGCCATCCTCGGCACCGTCTTCCTTGTCGTTCGCGCCCCGAACTGGGGGCTCCGAGCCGGCGCAATCGTGTTCGGATTGGCGCTGGTCTCTCTCTACACGACGAGTTCGCTGTACCACTCAATCCCCTGGAGGGACGTCTGGAAGAAGCGGATGCAGCGTCTCGACCACTCGATGATCATCGTCCTCATCGCTGGCACATACACCCCTGTCATCATCGCGACGTTCGACGGGTCTCTGCGATGGACGGCGCTCGCCGTTATATGGGGGACAGTGTTGGTAGGTGCGCTGCAGCACGTCTTCTACCCGACCGAGAAGCAGACCTTCTCAATGGCGCTCGGTGCAGGCATGGGCTGGCTCGGATTGACGATCGCCTGGACGTTCGTGGTCGAGATCGGCTGGGCGGCATCCGGACTCGCACTCCTCGGGGGCGCCATCTACACCGTGGGGATGGTCTTCCTGATCACCAACCGACCACGCCTTTGGCCGAGGGTGTTTTCATACCACGAGCTCTTCCATGTGATGGTTGTGACCGCCTCGGTCGTCCACTTTGTGATGGTGTGGCGCTACGTCCTGCCGTCTGGGGCATGACTGCGAGTGATTACAGGTTCTGGGGAATGCTCGGACCAGGCACTCGGATGAGTAGCAGTCTCACCGGTTCATACCCGCCGTTGTAGAACCCGTATGTCTCGCCCTCAGCGATGTGCAGCACATCACCCGGCGTCAACCGGAGGGTCGTTTCATCGACACTGAACGCAACTTCACCTGCAAAGCAGATGTACATCCTGTGTTCCTTTTCGGACATCCGAGGTTCGCGATCCGCCCCGATCGGGACGACGATCTCTGCGAATGAAGCGGCGTCAAAGATGTCAGGAGTCAGCTCTCGGAGCTGGAGATCTCCGAATTCGAACGGTGTTGCTTCGGTGTATCGCTTGAGTTCCATCACTGAATGGTACGCAGTGCTCGATTCAGATGCGTTTCTGTCACACCCGTTCGATACGTTGTAACCATGAACACAATGACACTCATAGAGACACAGCCCCGAGCCATCGATCTGCTCGCCATGGCTGACGCTGAACTCGAATCGTGGTTTACCGATGTTGGGCTTACGGTTGAAGCTGTCCCACACTGCTCAAGCGCCGCTTGTCAGGTCTGCTTTCCGACATCCTTGACGGCAGCCAAAGCCGCCTAATTGGAGTCCGGAACTCGGCCTTGGTCCCCCATACCCAGGGTTCTGTAGCGGACTGGATGAGACTCCCAGCCCACAGAATGGCCACTACCGGGAAGGCACGCAGCATTCGGACCCGGTTGATCGGATCCGAATGCCCTGCGATCCGAGTTGCCTACATCTCGATGAGTTCGGCGACCTCGACGCTGCCGCCTGCCTCCAGAATCGGGCAACCCTTTGCGAGCGCTGCGGCTTCATCGAGCGAACCGGCGGTCACGATCGAGTAGCCGGTCAGTGGATTAGAACCGCCACCTTCCGAAACGGATCCGTCTGACCCGACGGTTGCTGCCTGAGCGGTGGGCGCTCCTCCATCCACGATTGCTGCGCCGAGCTCACCAAACCAAGCACCCCACTTCGCCATGACGGCAGCCATCTCTTCTTCGGTTGACGCCATTCCGCTACCACCGTGATATCCAAGTACGTACTTCGACATGTGCATTCCTTCCGTAGCGGGCCGGCCAGTCCGGCCCTTCCCCAACACGACGAACACAGACTCGACAAATCGACACAAGCCCCCGAGATTTCGTACCCGCTCTCGTACCCTGGGTTCTGTGACGGACTGGGTAAGACTCCTGGCCCACAGAATGCCGAATCGACCCTACAACGGGGCACCAGGCTCGGACCACGTGTGACGTTGCTTCTTCCGCACAACGAATTTGAGCCCTGACCACACTTCAGAGATCGCCCCGACCTTGACGTCCACCAGACCGGTTGGGAGCATTGTCGACATCATGACGTGCCTTGTCTGGAGATCACTGGTGATGCCAGATGCCTTCTTCGGCCAGGCGACCCAGATCATGCCCGCCGGTCCAATGGCTCTCATCGCACGAGGGAGCACTCTCCGAAGCTCTGTATCTGATCTGCAGAACATGACGACCACGTCGGCCTTGCGGATGCGAGAGCTAAGCCGCGCCTCGGCGGGCAGCGGCTCGAGCCAGCGTTTGAAGTCCCCTGGGGCATTGACCGTCAGAACAGCGTCGCCGTCACGAATACCGATCTTCGCCGAGAGAGGTGTACCTGAGTAGCCGACCACCAAGTCATCGTACCCGCACGCACCGGATCATTCTGTGGGCTGTGAGACTGCTCCAGTCCGTCACAGAACCCAGGGTACGAGAGCGGATTCCCGGTCTAGAGGCGATCTCTTGTGCGGAGGGTGGTGATTTGATGGGCAACGGAAGGGAACGAGCCGCCGCCACGGGTCACACGTCTGCTGACCGAGACAGCGGGGTCGAGACGGGTGAGATCGTCAGCAACAAACCTCGCGTCTGCCGCCGCGAGGGACTCGGCGGTGAGCGCCGAGAAATCGTCTCCGTTCGCCAGCAACTCTGAGACGAGCTGACCAACCACATGGTGAGCCTCACGGAACGGGACCCCACGTTCAACAAGCGCTTCGGCCAGGTCGAGTGCCGTCACCCATGTATCGGGAGTAGGAACATGGAAGCTCGCCGTCGAGATCATCCCAGCGAGGGCGGACAGCGAGCCGGCGAGGGTGTCGTCTGCGTGGAAGGCAAGGCGCTTGTCCTCCTGGAGGTCCCTGTTGTAGGTCATGGGCAGACCCTTCTGCAAAGCTGCGATAGCTGTGAGATCGCCAATCACCGTGGCGGCCTTTCCACGGACAAGCTCGGCGATATCAGCGTTCTTCTTCTGCGGCATCGCTGATGAACCCGTCGTGTAGGCGTCTGAGAAGGTCACCCACCCGAACTCGCTAGAACACCACAACACCATCTCCTCCGCGAGCCTCGAGAGGTGGATCATCGCCTGGGTGGCACACCACACGAACTCCGCGACAACGTCGCGCGATCCGACCGCATCCATCGAGTTGTCGAATAGACCGCTCATCTCAAGGTGGGACGCCGAAGCCACAGGATCGAGGGGAAGGGACGAGCCACCTGAAGCCCCGGCCCCGAGTGGGGACACATCAAGGCGAGCGATTGCATCGGTGAATCGATCGGCATCCCGCGCGAGCATCCACGCATACGCAAGGAGGTGATGGGCAAGCGGAACCGCCTGCGCCTGTTGGACGTGCGTGTACGAAGGAACCACAGCGTCCCCGACATCGTCGGCGACATTGACAAGAACCTGAATGAACCCCTCGAGTTGGGAGATCCGTGCGTGTGCAGAGCGCTTCAGATAGAGACGGAGATCAAGGGCTACTTGATCGTTGCGAGAGCGGCCCGTATGGAGCTTCCCAGCGACGTCCCCAACCAATTCACCGAGCCTGCGCTCGACCGCACTGTGCACATCTTCATCCGACTCGAGGAACTCGAACCCGCCAGCAGCGGCTTCATCCAAGATTGTTGAGAGTCCCTCACAGGTAGCCGTGACCTCGTCCGCCGACAGCAGGCCCACTTCCCCGAGCATCGTGGCGTGGGCAATAGAGCCCTCGATGTCGTCGGTGAGCATGCGGCGATCGGAGTGATCAACCGTAAACGCCCACAATTCCGCAGAGGGACCATCGGTGAACCTGCCACCCGACCACAGCGTCATCGGCTACTCGCCCTCGCCAAGTCGCTTCTCAGCGAACGTTCGGAGCCGAAGCGACTGAAGGCGTATGAATCCCTCTGCGTCAGCCTGGTCGTAGACATCGTCGGCCTCGAAGGTCACCGTTGCCTCGTCGTAGAGCGCGTGCGTGTCGGACCGGCGCCCGTCAACGATTGCCTGACCTTTGAACAGCTTGATTCTGGCTTCGCCCGTGACTGGCTTCTGGAGGTCATCCATGAAGTGTTGGAGGGCTTCGCGCTCTGGAGCGAACCAAAAGCCGTTGTACACCATCTCGGCATATCGGTTGGAGAGTTCGTCTCTCAGATGGGCAACCTCGCGGTCAAGAGTCAACGACTCAACCGCTCGATGTGCGTGATAGAGGATCGTGCCACCTGGCGTCTCGTAGACGCCGCGGCTCTTCATCCCGACGAACCGGTTTTCGACGATGTCGACCCTGCCGACTCCGTGCTTTCCACCCAATTCGTTGAGCTTGGTGAGAATCGCAACGGGACTCAACCTGACCCCATTGACCGACACCGGATCGCCTGACTCATATCCGATGGTGACAATCTCGGCTTCGTCTGGTGCATCCTTTGGGTCGACGGTCATCTTGAACATGTCTGCTGGAGGTCCAGTCCAGGGATCCTCCAACACCCCTCCTTCATAGGAGATGTGCAGGAGGTTGGCATCCGTCGAATAGGGCTTATCGGCGGTGACCGGAACGGGTATGCCGTGTGTCTCGGCGTAGGCGACGCAATCGGCTCGGCCCTTGAGATCCCATTCCCTCCATGGCGCAATCACCTTGATGTCTGGCTTTAGCGCGTAGGCAGAGAGTTCAAATCTGACCTGGTCGTTTCCCTTGCCTGTCGCTCCGTGGGCGATTGCGTCTGCACCCGTTTCGACGGCAGCACGTACCAAGCCCTTCGAGATCACCGGTCTGGCAAGCGCCGTCCCCATGAGGTAGTAGCCCTCGTACAAGGCGGCAGCCCTGAATGCTGGGAACACATAGTCGGTAACAAACTCCTCAGTCAGGTCCTCGCAGATGGCTTCGACGGCACCAGTCTCGAGCGCTTTGAGCCTTGCCTCCTCTGTCTCTTCCCCTTGGCCGACATCAGCCGTGTACGCCACAACCTCTGCGCCGTACTCCTCCTTGATCCATTTCAGGATGACCGACGTATCGAGCCCGCCGCTGTAGGCGAGCACCACCTTCTTTATGTCCCTCGTCATTCGCTGTCCATTCCTTCGATCCTTTTGGAAACCTTCTCGGCACCGACCACCTCATCGGCGATCACCATCACTGTGTCGTCGCCGGCAA
>Ga0070727_10001348_pt1 | contig 26254 bp, 17 predicted proteins | sample tdAd472_FD_66722 | JGI IMG/M metagenome (GOLD analysis project Ga0070727, IMG submission 66722) | Marine sediment microbial communities from the Atlantic coast under amendment with organic carbon and nitrate - tdAd47.2 | ecosystem: Environmental > Aquatic > Marine > Coastal > Sediment | place...
ACTTAAAGATAATAAATATCGCCCTATAAAACAAAGGATAAATGTATTTAAATCACTGAATATCAATATATTAAATTTAAAACCCTAACGCATGGATTTCCCCAAATATGACGAAGAACCGACAAAGTATACCAGCTTCTCTGGAGAAAATTGAGCACCCCCGGTACCAACACAAAAACTTGACTTTCAAAATTCTACATCCAAATATTGGATGGCTCAAATTTTCCGTTTTGGATGGTCTCAACCATCCGGCACATCCAGTTTACATCATGAAACGATAATGGGAAACCCCTTTTGTAGGTTATTTAAGATCGATAGGTATGGTAACCACCACAGTGGTTCCTTTACCTTCATAAGAGTCCAGTTTTAGCTTACCATCCAAGCTGTTCACCATGTCAGATACCAGCTGAATGCCCAGACCATATCCTTTTTCGCCTTGGGTTCCAGCATCTTCAGCAGCCTGTGAATGGCCCAGCTTTTGAAGTTTTTCTTTTGAAATACCCTTTCCGGTATCTTTTACCTGTATTTCAAGGAATTTTCCATCATCCAACGTCAATATATCCAAATCCACAATTATCCTTCCGTTGGAAGGGGTAAACTTTATAGCATTTGCAATAAGATTACCTATAATGGGAAGCAGCTTTCGTCTTGAAAATTCCTGATACTGGTTTACCACAGTATACCGTACTTGCAAATCAATCTGTTTATTTCGTGCTGACAATCCATATAGCTGTTCCAGATGATTTTTCAGTTCAGGAAGCGTAAGGTAGTTTTCTCTTGACCGCTGTTTTTTCCTTTCCAATATATCATCGGTCAAATCCAAAACCTTCGCTGCCGAGCCTTTGATCATTTCCATATACATTTTAAACTCTCCGGCTTCCGGCATGACATTTTCCGTACTACCAGCAAGCCCCAATATACCGCCCACTGGGCCTCGGATATCATGGGCCAATTGATTGCGCTGCACATTGGCTTTATCCAGCCTATCCTGTAGATTATCCAATTCAATTTTATGCTCAAGTTTATACACAATTTCGTCCGCTATCAATCCAAGTAATTTTTTGCTTCCCCCTGAAATCTGCTTTTCCTCTTTGTCAATGACACACAATGCCCCGATTTTTTCTCCCGTACCCACCTTCAAGGGTATCCCAAGATAGTACCGAAACCCTTCATCACCCTGTGTATAGGGTTTGTCCATGAATCGTTCGTCCGTATCGAGACGCGCGATTTCCATGGGATCATCGCCTTGAATCGTGTATTGACAAACGGAGTCCTCCCGTTCCATCTCGAATAATTCGGAACCAAAGGAAGAAACGGTCCATTGAGAATGGTTATCTATCAAATTGACCAGAGATATATCGGTTCCAGCAATATGGGCTGCCAAATGTACCAATCCCTCAAATTCCTTTTGGAGACCCCCATAATCCAGATCAAGTTCGCTCAGTTTTTTAATCCTCCCCAGTTCATTATCTCTTCCCCGAAGTTTCTCCATAGCCCCAACTTTTTTGCACAGCAAAATTAACCATAAAAGCAACACCTACCAGTCAAGACAAGCGTTATTGAGACCAAGACGTTTGATGTGATAGTGCATAAATTATAGTGCACAAACACAATTTGTAACCAAGATGTCTTTACGCTAAGGGAAACAGTTCAGTCACTGCTGTTTCATTGGGGCATTATGCTCCTTTAAAAACCCATATAAACAAATTGGGATAGAAATACTATAAAGCATATTGCAGCGTTACAACATAAAAACCATTGTATAAACAAAAATATGGTTGCCCAACTTTTTAAACACAACTTAAGGTTCTTGGCCTAGCGCAAAGCATGCTGAGCCAATGATAACCTTAAAAGAGAACCGCATGAAATTACAGGCTTTACTTATTCAAGAAGATGTTACCCTAAGAAGCATCATAAGTCATCTTTTACTAAGAAAAGGTTATGAGTGCCATGCGGCAGCCTCACTGGGAAACCTGGATATCACTGACAACCAAAAGTATCAGGTCGTCATTTCAGATGTACTTTTCCACGGTATCAGACCAGAAGAATATGTCCTTAAGCTTCAACAGCGCTTGACCTATGAAAAGTTGTTCATTATCACCATGTTGGGACAGGCCAAGGTAAAAAGAGGTATTTACAAACTGATTGACGTGGACGGGTATTATGATTACCCCATTGACCTATCCGAATTGGAACAAAAGATTTGAGGTTTATGTATTCTGTTGATTTGCGCTTTTTAATCACCTTGTTTCTCGCCTTCTTGGCAGGGAATATTCTATTGACTTTCGTGGCGGCTCAATGGCGAAAGCATACCAATGGTAGAAAAAAAATGATCGAGGACGTTTTTGCAGAACAAATCAGTAATTTTCTCTATCCCATCAATGGCTTGCCTCCCAGTTTTATCGAAATCCAACGCGCTCTGAGAAATGTCGGTATCCGAGAAGAAAAAAAATCCAACGTTCAATACCTTATACAGCTCATGATCAAGACGCAAAGAGCCTTGGGAGGCGTAAACCATGAAAAATTGAAAAAACTCTATGGGCAGATTCCGCCGTACCGGGCCTCCATAGATAAGGTGCTCAAATCCAGAAGCCCTTTTCAAAAAGCTCGGGGCATTAGGGAAATCCATGAAATGGACCAACAACACTATATAAAGTCCATTGCCCCCTTCCGAGATCATCCGGACAAATATGTAAGAAGGGAAGCACAGATTGCCCTTGTGAGTTTTCTGGGGTGGGAAAGCCTTCGGTTTTTGCCCTATTTAAGTCGTAAAATCAGTTTATGGCAACAAATAAAAATAGTGGAAAAACTCGATGATCTCGATGAGGCCCCTAAGATAGACTATATCAGGAATGCCTACAGCACCACAAATCCAGATGCCATTGAACTGTTGCTTCGTATCATCAAAAAATTCTACCTGTATTCAGAAATCGAATATGTTTTCAATAACGTAATCCATAAAAATTATGAAGTAAGAAAAGCGGCCATATATTGTTTGTTGAGCTTGAATGTACTGGATCACAACATCAAAAAAAGACTCTTGGAATCCATCGGTCAGATTCCATCTGACATCCAACGATCTCAGCTCATTAAATATTTAAACAAGACCTGATAACTATATTTTCCACGTCCAATGATCCCAAATCAAACCTACCTAACCTATGGAGATTTCTATTGTTAAACATTTCGGTGACCATCTTTTTTTAGTGTATGGAATTTCATTGGTGACCCTCTATTTTTTGGGGGTTATCTTGGCAAGTGTTGGCATACAACGGTCAAAACGAAGGAACATCTTTCTCCGGTCAAGGGATGTTATCTCCGCTACGGACCTTCCCCATGTCAGTCTTATAGCCCCGGCCTACAATGAGGGACTGACCATCATTGACAATGTGCTTTCGCTGCTTTTATTGAAGTATCCCTATTACGAACTTATTGTGGTCAATGACGGCAGTGAGGACGATAGTCTTTCAAAGCTCATCGATCGCTTTGCACTGGTTCCGGTACCAGGTAGGAGCCATAAAGGCCCCATCGCAACCGCCACCATCAGGAACATCTACAAGAGTGAGCTGTCCCAGTATAAAAACTTGACCATTATCGATAAAGAAAATGGAGGACGCTCGGATGCGTTGAATGCGGGCATCAATATTTCGGGGTCCGAGCTGATTCTGTGCACGGACGCCGATTGCATTGTGGAAGAATCTGCCATCGTCAAAATGGTGACACCCTTTTTGGAAGTCGAGAACAGGGAAGTAGTAGCCTGTGGTGGCGCTATCGGAATAGCGAACGGTTCGCATATTGAGGACGGCGTCCTTAAAAAACTTAGGCTACCAAAAAACCTATTGGGCAAAATGCAAGTCGTGGAATATATGCGGTCCTTTTTGGTCGGAAGAATGGCGTGGGGGCAAATTAACGGGCTCATGTTGGTTTCCGGTGCCTTTGGCATGTATCCAAGACGACGCTTATTGGAAGTCGGTGGTTTTGATCCCAATACCGTGGGTGAAGACCTGGAGCTATGTGTGCGCCTTAGAAAACATATGGAATTGTTAAAAATCCCTTATCAAGTGGTATATCTACCGCTTACCTTATGCTGGACAGAAGCTCCTAGCAATTATGATATTTTTATCAAACAAAGGGATAGGTGGGCCCGAGGACTTTGGGAAACACTAAAAACGCATAGGAGATTGCCATTTAACCCCAAAATGCGGAGTATGGGCTTAGTGTTTTTGCCCTATTGGATCATTTTTGAATTCGGCGCGCCCATTATAGAACTTCTGGGGCTTGCATACTTTGGACTTTCCACATACTTTGGATGGATCCAGTGGGAAGCCGCATTGGAATTGTTTATTACCATATATTTGTTAGGTTGTCTGCTATCCACCTCAGCCGTATTCATGTATGTCAATAACTTCAATGAATACAACAATTTTAAACATATCGGTAAATTGTTGTTAGCTGCCTACTTAGAACCCTTTGTCTTCCATCCATTTATCGTCTTTGCGTCGATAAAAGGGTATTTCAAAATGGTGTTCAAAATCAAATCTGGCTGGGGACAGATGACCCGAAAGGGCTTTGCCCCTGCCCCTCAAAATCTATAGCGATAGCCAAGATTGAGAAGCCACTGTCGACCACTTTCGTCCGGGTTAAGCTCTTCAAAAAGCAGTCCTGTATCCAATCTGATGATATGATGCACCCCTATTAAAAGATTGATTCCAGTTCCCACGGAATAAATATCCAAGGCAGGGTTTTCTTGCACTTGGACAAAAAGCGGGCTTTCGTCAGGCGATATACCACGCCCCAAACGGGTAAAAACATAACTGTCCGCACCACCAAAGTAATACCGTGCATTGAACTGATAGTTTTGTATCAAACGATTCATACGCCGAGGTCCAACAGCAGCCCTAACATTCAGGTAAAACTTCCCCAAATAACTGGTAATCCCACCCACGCCCGTAAAAAAATTGCTGCCGTTAACACGCCATAACCTAGCCCCAATTTCAGCTTCAAAACCTTCCATAAAACCATAAAAAACAGAGGCATTGGCTTTTACAACCGGAAAAAAAGAACCGGTTGAACCCCCCAAACTGCCAAAAAGATACAGGCGTTCGCTCAGTACCGGATAAATGTCAAGTTCATAGAGTTCTCCCGAATCGATGCCCCGGTCCGAATGCGTAACACGCGCAATGGCCGTAGTTGCCTTAAAATTGTGTTGGTATTCCACTATGAAATTTTGCCAATTCTCGCGATTGTAGGCGTCATCAAAATCAAAGTATTGGTAATTGACCCCCACCTCATTACGGACCGTGGCCCGTAAAAGCAAGTTTAACTGATATCGTTGCGAACCCGTGATTTTCTTATCGATAAGCGTCAAGGCAAGGTCCCTGGAACTTCGGAACATTCCCCTTTTAAATAAGAATTGTGCCTTTACTATACTGAATTCGATCGGATGACTATATTTTTCAATAAGAAAATCAATCATAGCCATGTCGACAGTATCCCCCATTAACCGTATCTGTCGAACAGATAAATCACGGACGTCATAGTAGTTCGGGGCCTTATCCCATAAGTATCGCAAATCCTCGAGGGCCTTGGCCAAGGAATCTAGGTTTTGCAGGTTTCTAATTCGTAGGATTCGAATATCGTGATAGTCAGGAGCCAATTGCAGGCCCCTATCCGCCAAGGCCAAACTTTCCAGATACCTTTGTTCCTTATAAAGGTCCAACCCTTCCTGTAAGACAACATCAGGGTCGGTTTTCTTTAAATCCTGCCCCATTAGGGTAGATACCTTTAAACAGGATAATACCAAGGCTAAGGCTATCAATCTATAGCTCCGTGAAAATATCAGACTCATTTCATACAAGGCCTTCAACATAACAACGCTTTACAATTGGATGCAAAAATAGGCTTTTAAGCAGTTCCGGCCGTATAGTAAAAAAATCGGGGATGTTAATCGTTGGTCCATACTGGATAGATTCTTTTCCATACCAAAAAATCAAAGAATACTACTGTTATGGTCCGGCTTCAACCTCCATTTGACGCCAAAATCAATTTCATATCATCAATTTCCAATGGCTTACCGAAATAACCCTTGACAATTGACAATTGACCAGCTTTATCCTTGTCTTTGGGATCTATGGAGGACGACACAATATAAATAGCAAGGTTATCCTTGTTTTGGGCAAAGGTATCCGTAACTGCAATGGCATCCACCAACTCCCATCCATTCATTATGGGCATATTGATGTCCAAAATCAGTAGATACGAATCTTTTGGCGCATACCTTTCTTTTAAAAACACGAAGGCGTCCTCCCCATTGACAAAGGTTTTTACGGTAAGCGAATCATTCAACTTGACTATCATCCTATGGGCAAGCCAAGTAAATACGGTATCATCATCAATCAACAAAATCCAATCCATGCTTTTATTCATTCTTCCAATCAATTTCTGCGGTCTTAGCTACAATATCCTGTATGATTGCATCCATTTCACGACCAGATACCTGTATTTGTTCCAACAAAAACTTGAGCTCCTCCGAGCACTCCCCCTCCATCTCCAATAAATGGATAATGCCCAGGATACGGGACAAAGGTGCTCTTACCACATGGGATTGGGTCCATGCAATTTCCCTCAATCGTTCGTTTTGTGTTTCTATGGTTTGTATGTAATTATATTTTTCCGTTACATCATTGGCCAAGACCAAGCGAGCATCAATTCCTTCAAAATCAATATCATTGCTGTATATTTCCACCTGAATTCGCTCTCCGGATTTCAGGGAGTGCGTAAATACACCTGCGTAGGGATTGCCCGGCTCTGTTTTCCGTGATCTTAGACTCTGGTCAAGCGCTTCCCAATGATCCTTAGGTCTAATATCCCTTAGGGTCATGTTCAGCAATTCTTCCTTGCCATACCCATACTTCAGCTCTGTTGCCTTATTCACATTTAAAAAGGAGAGGTCTTTTGGATCAAATACCCACATGGGCTGTGGACTAAAATCAAATAGCTCCTGATACATTTTGGTGCTTCGCTGTAACAGGTTCACATAGCTGTTACGTTCCTTGGCATAAACAAGGGCCCGATAAAGAATCTCAGGACTTAAGTCATCCTTGAGCAGGTAATCCGAAACCCCCAATTTTAAACTTTCCTGTGCCGTCTTGATGTTCGAATAGCCCGACAATATGACAATGGGCACATCATTGGCCAGATCTACTATGGTCTTGACCAACTGCACACCATTGGCGTCGGGCAAATGTAAGTCCAAAAGAATAACCGCCACATCAGGGCTATTGTTTGCCAAAAAATCCTTAGCAGTCGCTAAACTTCCAGCCTGAAACAAAGTGACCTCTTTGAATTTCTCCAACAGATAGTCTTCGATCAAAAAAAAGTCGCCATCATTATCCTCTATGATGAGTACGGTACGTCCTTCTATATGTTCGCTCTTGATCGTATCCATGCTTTATCTGGACAGTGTTGTCAACTGCAGCCAAAACTCCTCGATCTTTAAAATGGCCTTTAAAAAATCCTCCATTTCAATGGGCTTTGTGACATAACTATTGGCATGGTTCGTATAGGCCGTATCCACATCCATTGGTTGCGAAGAAGTAGTAAGCATGATAACCGGAATCTTTTTTAAGGTCTTGTCCGCTTTGATTTTTTTCAACACTTCTATACCATTGTAAATGGGTATATTTATATCCAACAAGATTAGATCAGGACGGGCAACTCCCTCATAATCTCCCCTTTTGTATAAAAAATCCATGGCCTCCCCGCCATTTCTTGCTACGCTTATTTTTGTTTTGATCTTGCTTTCCTGAAAGGCATCCAAGGTCAGAACAATATCCCCTTCGTTGTCCTCAATCAATAGAATGTGTGCTGGTTTCATATGCAATTTTAATGGTTTGGCAATGTTACAAAAAAGGTTGACCCCTCTCCCGGCTTGGAATTCAAATAAATCTTTCCCTTATGCAAATCCACAATTTTTTTACAAACCGAAAGTCCTATGCCGGTATTGTCCTTACTAGCGGAAATGACCTTAAAAATCTTAAAAATCTCATCAAAGTATGCTTCCTCGATACCTATTCCATTATCCATTACAGTAAATATAACCATTTCATCAGATAGGTTGGCATTTACAACCACTTTCAAAGGCCTATCACTCCGATATTTGATTGCATTTCCGATTAAATTCGTCATCAATCGATTGAAAAGGGTGGGATACACCTCAATGTGATCCACTTCTGTATGTATCTGCATCTCGCCTCCAATTTTTTCCAGATCCAACGCAAAGGTCTGTTTGATGCTATGCATGGTTTTCTTAACGTCAATTTTGGTCTTCTCTTCCTTTACCGTCCCGGATCTTGAATATTCCAAAAGACTATCTATCAGCCGAGTCATCTCATTGGATGCATCCTTAATGATTTCAAAGTACCGACGACGACGGTCTTCCTCCAGATCTCCCCCCTTGCGATCGATCAACTCCAACATCCCTTTAATGTTACGCACCGGGGCCTTCAAGTCATGGGAAGCGATATAGGCAAAGTCTTCTAAAGAGCTATTGATTTCCTTGAGTTTGACGTTTTGATCTTTAATGATCTCATTGAGTCTGTGTACTTGGTTCAAATGCTCCTGCTCTTTTGTGATATCATTTTGAATGGAAAAGAAACCCAAAAAGTTTTCTTCCCGATCATACAGGGGTTCGGCCTTGACATTCACAAAATACTTGTTCCCCGACTTATCGTAATTGATGATATTCACATGGAATCCCTTTTTCGCCTTTATCGCCGCGGACATTTGTTTTACGGTTTCCGGGTCACTTTCCTCTCCTTGCAGCAAGCTTCCAGGAGTTTTCCCCAAAACTTCCCGTTCGGAAAATCCAGTCGTTTGTTCAAAAGCACCATTGACGTAGGTGATCCTTCCCTTTTTATCCGTAATGATCACCGCACTATTGGTCTGTTCGGCAATCAGCGACATTTTTTGCAAAGCGATTTCGTTCATCTTTTTTAGATGAACATCCCGTATGGTCATCAACGATAGGGCTTTTCCGGAATCCTTGGATTTTAATGTTTTAAAACTAGCCTCTACCCATCGTTTTACCCCTCTCCTTTTCTTTATCATGAACGAGACCAAGCCGGATTTCCCGTTATTTGGATTAGCGGAAATGATTTGGGCCACCTTGGCCTTTTCTTTCTTCCCCACTATAAAATCCAAAAAATTGGCACCATAGACCTTGTCCAAAGGTAGCTCCAGGATCTCTGCGGCCGATGATGTGCTGTATTGAATTTGGCCGTCTTCATTGACAACACAGATCATATCCCTTAAGTTGTCCGAAATGAGTTGCAACAATTCTGTTTCATCCCCATGGTTATCGCGTAAATCTTGCAACGACTTTTCTGATAATTCGAGCGCCTTGTTTTCTACCAAAATATTCGTAAGCTCTACAATGACCAACACAACACCTTGAAATTCCTTGGATTTTGTATGGAAAGGAGCAATCTTCAGTAGATATTTTCTGCCTTTGATATCGTCTATTCTAGATTCGAAAGCAACCTTATCGAACATCACCTTTTCAATATGCCCCAAAAGGTTATCCAGTTGTATTTTGCCCCTAAAATGGCTTATGTTTCGCCCAACATCGTGGGGCATCAGTTCCAGAATCTTCTTTATGGCAGGGGTGAACCTTCTTATATTCAATTCATTATCCAAGAACAACATGGCAACATCGGTGCTCAGTATAAGATTCTCAAGGTCATCCTTGGCCCGTGATAACTCCAGATTTTTTTCTTGATATTCAGCGTTGACAGTGTACAGTTCCTCATTGACAGATTCCAGTTCCTCATTGGAACTTTGAAGTTCCTCGTTGGCCGATTGGAGCTCCTCATTACTGGACTCCAACTCCTCAATCGTTGTTTGTAGTCTTTCCTGATTTACCCGCAGTTCTCGCTCCAATATATGGATTCTTTCCTTGGAGGCCGTAGCCAAATCCACTGTCTCGTATTGTGTTGATGGGGTGTCCCGCTCCTCTACTTCGAACATGATCAACAAAATTGGGGATTCGTTCAACAGCAGCCTTCTTTTGATCAATATCCGGACCGTCTTTTCCCCTTTCATAAAAGGTCTGATCTCTTCGGGGACCTCTACGGGTGTAAGCTCCATGGGCTTGCCGTTCTTTAGCACTTGGCGCGCCACCACTTCCAAGGAGAGCTTTATACCATCTGGCAACATTTTGAAGAGGTTGGCACTGATCTCACCCACCGGAACCGTTAACCAGCGATGTGCATTGCCAGAACTGTGCAAAACATTGAAATCCTCATCCACGATCAATGTATCGGGTGCAAACTCCTGGATCATCAGGTGCTGAATCTCTGATAGGGCTTTTCTCGTGTTAAGGGGGGCACCATGATCTGGCGCGTAACTTACCTCCCCCGTCGAAGCCACACCTGCTCTTTTTCGAAGGGGCAGGGAAACCGATGATCGTTGTACGAACCGCTTATTCTCCTTGTTTAGATAAATTTTATGTTTTTTGCTCAATTCCACGAATTCATCCTGGGATTTGCCCAGCGATTCGCTGCTTCCCAAAAACAGGATTCCATCGTTGCGCAAGCTATATTGGAACAATGCAAAAACCTGTTGCTGCAAGGCATCATTGATATAGATCAAAAAATTTCGGCAACTCACCATATCAATTTTATTGAAAGGAGGGTGCTGTACCGTATTGTGTACTGAAAACACTACCATCTCCCGGATTTCCTTGGCAATAACGAAACCATTTCTTTTTGCATAAAAATACTTTCCCAAATATTCTGGGGGGATATCGTTTGCAATACTCTCGGGAAAAACACGATTGCCTGCCAATTTTATGGCTTCGGCATTTAAATCTGTTGCGAAAATACTTACCTCATAATCCAATTGTTGTTCCTTTAAACCATCCTTGACCAAGATGGCAATCGAATATGCCTCCTCGCCGCTGGAACAGGCAGGCACCCAGATTCGGATTCGTCTCGACTCCTTGCTTTCCGCTATCAATCGGGGGATGGCCTTTTCCCGGAGTTCCATAAAAGCCTCCTCATCCCTAAAGAAACGGGTGACACCGATGAGCAATTCCTGGGCCATGTGCTGAGCTTCGGTGGGATTTCCAGAGAGATCGGCGAGATAATCGGACAGATTGTGGTGTCCAAGAATACTTAACCTCCTAAGCACTCTGCGCTGCACCGTGGATAATTTGTAGCCCGAGAAATCTATATTGGTGAGCTCATAAATCATTCGAACAATACCGTTAAGCTCCTTATCTTGACTTTTGTCCTCTTCCAACTTGGAGCCCAAGCTCGTCAAGTTTTCAAAAAATAAAGAGATTTCGTTTATCATATCCTTTACTGGGCACACTTTGTCGACAACTCCGTTTGCAATGGCACTATTGGGCATTCCATTAAATTTGGCCTCGCTCGGGTCTTGCACCAAAACCAGTCCTCCCTGTGCTTTGATTTCCCTTATCCCATTGGTCCCATCGGAACCTGTGCCCGAAAGTACAATACCACAGGAACATTCCTTACTGTTCTCTGCCAGGGAAGTAAAAAAGGAACTTATGGGAAAACTGAGCTTCCGGTCTGTTTTGTCCACAAGAAAAAAGACATCGTCCTTTATAAGCACGGTTTTCTTGGGCGGGTTCAAATAAATGGTGCCCGGTCGTGGAGCCATTCCATCCTCAATGATCACTATGGGCATGGAGGTGTGGCGTGCCAATAGTTCATCCATCAGACTTTTGTGGTCCGGTGCCAAATGCTGCACCACGACAAAAGTGATCTCGCTATCGGGCGGCACCAACTCGAAGAACAGTTCCAAAGGCTCCAGTCCGCCAGCGGATGCACCCAAAGCAACCATACATGTACGCTTTTTCATATTATTTTCTTTCTGTTTACTTTAGGGATTCGCACCGAAAAGACCGAACCCGCTCCAAGGGTCGACTCCTCTGCTATTTCCCCAGCATGGGCTTCTATTATTTTTTTACATGTGGCCAATCCCATTCCTACCCCGGCATATGTTCCCTTTCCATGGATCTGATCGAAAGAGGTTACCAAATCATTCATTTCCAAAACTTCATTTACCTCAACGGTCGAATGCCCTTTGACTTGAAAAATTTGGAGCTGTTCGTCCAAATGATCAAAACGCTTTTCCATAAGATTTCCCATCTTTGCGAAAAGCACACTGTCCTCTGAATAGCCTTTGGTGGTACTGCAGTTTATCAGCTGGTTCAAGCGGGCTTCAGCATATGCAATCTTTTCCTTTAGCTGTCTGTTGTAATTGACATAATAAACCACAGCGCCAATGGCCAACACCAGGCAAACGATCAGCGCCAAATATAAGGTCCTAAACCCAGAAAATGGTTTTTGTTTGGTTACATGCACCATCATATACTACTACTGTTTGGGGATTGTAAAATAGAATGTGGAACCTTTCCCCTGCTCGGACTTCAGCCAGATTTTACCCCCCAAATGCTCCACTTGCTTTTTAACAATTGAGAGTCCTATACCGGTTCCTTCGTAGACATCATCATTGTGTAATCGCTGAAAAATCAAAAAGATCTTATTAAAGAACTGGGGGTCGATTCCAATTCCATTATCCATAATCACAAATTCCCAATGTTGTGGTCGATCATGAACGTTGAAAGTCACTTCAGGTTTCCGATCATCTTCCACATACTTGATCGCATTGTCCAAAAGATTGTAGATGATCTGGGTCAGGCTAGCAGGGTTTGCCGTAACTGTTGGCAATCCGTCATAGTTGATTTCAGCAGCGGTCTCCTTAAGCGTTTTTCTGCGCAAATGTGCATAATCCTCCATAAGCAGGTTCAAGTCTACCTGCTCTCGTTCCGAGGAGGGGGAATTGGCCCTGGAATACTCCAACAGATCTAAAATTATACGTTTCATTCGCTTTGCGCCGTCGATGGCATAATGGATGTATTGATGCGCTTTTTCATCCAACTGATCCCCGTATTTTCGTTTTAGCTGATCCATGAAACTGGATACCATTCGTAAGGGTTCCTGCAAATCGTGGGAAGTTACAAAGGCAAACTGTTCCAGTTCTTCATTGGAGCGCTCCAATTCAATGGCATACTTTTCCAAGGACCGATTCAATTCAAGTAACTGCTGTTCGCTTTCCTTTCTTTCCGTAATATCCGTTATTGCCCCAACCATCCGTATGGCCTCGCCTTCCGAATTTCGAATAGCAAGGCCGCGATCAATTACAAAGGCAAAATCGCCATTGCGTTTTTGATAACGGTATTCCTCCCTCCAGTTGGTATGATCGCTCATGAGAAATCTATCCAGACTTTCCAGTACCCTTTCCTTGTCCTCTGGGTGAATATGATCTGTCCAGGAAGAAAGCATTGGCAAAATTCCATCCACTTCATAACCAAACAAGGTTTCAAAACCCTTTCCCCAGAACAAGGTATTCTCCTGGATATCGAAATCCCAAATGGCATCGTTGGTGGCCTGTGCCACCTTCTCAAAACGTTCATTGGCCCTTTTCACACGGATATCGGTTTTCTTACGAAGCGTTACATCTTTAAAGTAAACGGACAGTCCATCCTCAGAGGGATAGGCCGATACCTCGAACCAACGGTCCATGGTTGGATAATACTCTTCAAAGCTAACCGATTTACCCGTGTCCTTCGCTTTATGATATTGCCGATAGAAATCTGAATCAATGGCATCGTGATATGCTTCCCATAGATTCTTTCCGATAATATCACCTCGTTTTTTTTCCAATACTTTCTCGGCCTCCCGGTTCCAATAATTTACCGTCCAATCGTTGTCTACCGAAAAAAAGGCGTCCCCGATACTTTCCAATATGGTTTCTTTCTCCAGATAGGCCTTTTCAAGATCTCTTTTGGCTTTACGCCGTTCATCGATATTTTTAAAATATACTGAAATACCTCTGCCCCCGGGATACACATTGATCTCATACCAGCAATTGTCCCCGGGATACAAGTATTCAAAATTCTCCGCTTCCCCTGAACTGGATACCCTGTGATATGCGCTTTCCAAAGCAGTGCCCTTCGCCGGTGGAAATATTTCCCAAATATTCTTTCCGAGCACCTCATCACTTGATTTTTTGAGCAAGTTTTCCGCTTGACTATTGAAGTAGCTAAAATTCCAATATTCATCCAATGCATAGAAAGCATCGGATATACTTTCCAATATCTCGACACGCTCGGCTTGTTCTCTGAGGTAGTTTTGTTCATATACTTTCTGATCCGTTATGTCCAATATCAAGGAATTCCAAAGAATCGCGCCATTCGGCAATTGTTCCGGTGTTCCGATACCCTGATAATATCTTTTATTGCCATCCGGGGATAAATTCCACCAACTCATACTCCACAGGGACAGCTGTTTCGCGGAGACATCTATGGATTCCATAACTTCATCCATATTCCCGCCGGCTTCGATTTGTGCCCATACCCTCTCAGGATGCTCCCTACATTCTTCAGGAGACATCCCCCAAATCCTGCGACAGCCCTCACTGACATATAAAATTCGATCAGTTCCGTCCTCTAAGCGTAAATATTGGAAAACCACCCCTGGCAAATTATCGGTCATGGTCTTCAATTGAATTTCCGCCGTCTTTCTTTCATCAATGTCCTGATAACTGCCAAAGATGCGCTCGCACCTGCCGTTGATAAATTCCGCTTTTCCAATACATCGCACCCATTTGACATGATTTTTGGCCGTCTTGATCTGTAGTTCCAAATCAAACATCTCGCCCGTCTCCATCAGGTGGGTCACGGCCTCTTGGATTTGGTTTTTACTGTTCTCTTCATAAAACTCAAAACCACCTGTTAGACTGGGGTTGTAATCATCATCCACTTCTAGGATTTCCCGGAGCATGGGAGACCAATACATTTCATCCGTGGCGCTTTGATCCAAGACCAGTTCCCAGCTACCAATTTTAGCCAAATTGGCTGCTTCATTGTACAGGTTGACCGCCTTTCGTGCCTCGGTCACATCGAACACCATGGAATTGTAAACGACCGTCCCATCCGGCAAAAAGCTCGGCGTACCATATCCTTCATGCCATCGCTGTTCCCCGTTGGGCAAAATATTGCGCCATCTACTGTGCCACTTCGATTTTTCTGCAATGGAGTTTTGGATATCCTGCACCACCTCGTCCATATCCCCGCCTCGCCTGATCTGTTCCCAGACCTGAGCAATATCCGTTTCACATTGCTCAGGGGACAGTTGCCAGATTTCAAAGGCTCCCTGGGAAACCGATAGTAAGCGATCACTCCCATCTGGGTATAAATGATATTGAAATACGACACCTGGCAGATCATTGGTGATGGATTGCAGGCGTAACTCGGTCAATTTTCGCTCGTGGATATCCTGAATACTCCCATAAATACGAACTGCCTCACCTTCAATTTGTTCTACCTGACCTATCGCCCTTACCCATCTTTCATTGGTCTTTGCCGTAATTATGGGCGCCTCTATTTCCCAACCACGGCCCAGCGATATTCCTTTTGCCACCTCCTCCCGAACAAGGTCTCGGTAATCTTCACGGTAAAAGGCAATGGCGTCCTCCAATTGAAGCTTCACCGAATTGTCCAGCTCATGGATTTCCCTGGTAATCTTTGAAAAGAATACAGTATTGTCGGTAAGGTTTACCTCCCAACTTCCCATACGTGCCAGTTCAGCCGTTTCCTCATAAAGCAAAACCGCTTGTTTTTCCTCAGTAATGTCAAAAATCAAACTATTGAAGGCCACTGAACCGTCCGACATGGGATTCGGTGTTCCAAAGCCTTCGTGCCAACGGACTTCACCAGATGGGAGAACGTTTCTCCATCTATGATTCCACTTTTCTCCTGTAGCTATAGATCGGGCGATGGATTCCTGGACCTCTTCAAAGTCACCACCCTTTTTTATCTGATCCCAAACCAATCCATTATCGGCCTCGCATGCTGATGGGGTCAATTTCCATATATCATTGGATGCCCTTGAAATACTTTGCATAAAATCGGTGCCATCCGGTCGAACGACATACTGAAAGGCAACTCCCGGTAAGTCGTCTGTTATGGACTTTAGACGCTGTTCCGCAATCTTGCGCTCATGGATATCTTGAAAGCTCCCATAAATCAAAACCGCCCTGTCGTTCCCCATTTTCACATTTCCAATGACCCTTACCCAGCGTTCCTTGCGATTGGCCGTAACCAAAAGGGCCTCATAGTCAAATCCCTCACCGGTACGTATCGATCTATCGAAATTATCCTTGACCATTTCCCGGTAATCCAAATGATAGAAGACTATAGCCGTCTCCAAATCCGGTTCAAATGCCTCGGGGTCGGTCCCGTGCAATTGATGTACCATATCGGACCAAAATACTTCCCCATGGACCAAATCCACTTCCCATCCCCCAATTTTGGCCAATTTACCAGCCATTTGGTTGAGCTCCTTAAGTTTTTTCTGTTCGGTGATGTTCTTGGCCGTTGCATATATGATCTGTTCCCTTACCGAGGCCCTGCTGGTCCAACTCAGCCATATAATTCCACCTGATTTGGTGATGAATCGATTCTCGAACCCCACGGTACGGTTCCCTTTGTTCAGGTTTTCCAAATCCCTATTGGAAGCCTCCAGGTCGTCAGGATGGACAAAGGTGTGGTAGGAACGAGTGAGAATTTCCTTTTCGGGATAGCCGGTAAGTTCAGAAAACGCCTTGTTGACCTTGAGAAACCTTCCCTGCAAATCCGTGACGCAAACGATATCCGGCAAGGTATCGAACATATGTCTTAAATCGCTCTCCAGTTGTTTTCGATATAGTTCAGAGCCCAACTGCATCTTCAAATGGTTCAATATATCACTGTAGCGCCGCAAACTTTCCTCCGAGAGTTCGCTTCCTATTACCAGTACGCCCACTACACCCTTATCATGTAGCAAAGGAACACCGAGCACCGAATGCAGTCCTATGGTCTCTCCGGCGGCTTTCCGCACAAAGTGTTGATCGACTTCCGCCTTGGACCAAAGATGGCTCTTTCGGTCCGCCCATACCCTACCAGGAAGCCCCTCCCCTTTCTTAAAAGAATCTATGGTTTGGGTCTTTTGATAGAACTCCGCCACCAAATCATCCGCGGCATGATGGCCCAATTGCCTTAACAGATTTTTTTCAAGGTTCACCGCCCAAAGCTCCACAAAGAGAAAATCACCAAACGCACCAATGGACGCACATAACCGCTGAGCTGTCTTGGGGATATCAGGCGTTAGATTGAAGCTGCAGGAGACCTCAGCGATGAGTTCTTGTTCCAGCTCCTTGTTTTTTTGGGCCGTCACATCCCTTTCGATGGCTATCCAATGCGTATACCAGCCTTTTTCATCGGCCACGGGTGACATGGATAAATGTAACCAAAACTCTTCCCCATTTTTCTTATAGTTTATCAAAGTGGCCTCACAGGCTTCCCAATTCCGTAACGATTTTCCCAACTTTCTCAATACCTTCTTATCTGATTTGGGTCCCTGCAGAATCCTTGGGGTCTTACCAATGACCTCATCTGAGGTGTATCCGGTCATCTTGGTAAATGCCTCGTTGACATAAAGGATTCGTGGGCCTGGATGATCGAAGGGTTCGGCTTCCGTTATCAAAACCGCATCATGGGTATTGGTCACAACACTTTTGAGCAGTTGCTGCTGCTGTTCATTTTCTTTGATCCAGGTAATATCCTGTACGGTTCCCTCAAAAACATAGGGGTTACCGTTTTCATCCCTTTTCAATCTGCCCAATTCATGTACCCACCGAATACTATTGTTCGGACAGATAATGCGATGGATGATGTCGTGTTTCCGTGTACCCGAGGTTGAAATTCGTTGCTCCTCTTCAAAGACCTCCTGATCGTCAGGATGTATGGTGTTAAAGAAGTTCTCATAACTAAGCTCAAAGGTATCCTTGCTTACCCCCCAAATATCATACACCTCATCCGACCAAGTGAGTACTTGGGTTCTCATATCCAAACTCCAATACCCTAATTTTGCAATAGAGGAGGCCGTCTTCAACTTGTCCTCAGATTCCTGTAATCGTCTCAATTGCTGTTCTCTTGCCGTAACATCTTGACAAACGACAAAAATACTTGGGACTCCATTAAATTCCAGTAAATGGCCATTGACCTCCATCCGCATCAATTCCCCCGATTTCTTTTGGTGGGTAAAAATCCCAAAATAAATATTCCCTTCCGTTTGGGCTATACCCTCATGGGCAGCCAATAAATTCGGGATTTCCGCTTCCGGTCTAAGTGCTTTCAAACTAAGCCCTACAAACTCCTTTTGGGTATACCCGTAATGGTCGATCGCTGCTTGGTTTACCTCCAAAATCCGCAAGCTATCGCGGTCATAGATCCAACTGGGCAAGGGATTTAAATAAAATAAATTACTAAGATTTTTTTTGGACCCCATGATTACACGGTTTTTTAACCATTATTTACTCAATACCGAAACTGATGCATCCAGACCAGGAACAGTTCCATTTTTTTATTATCAACTTGGATAAACGGAGCTTATCCGAGCAATTACAACCTGCCATTAATTTTTATGAGCAATTGACATTGGCCACATAACGCCAATAGCCCAAAAATTGAGCAAGGAAAATTTCCCTTTATAGAGGACTTTGCCCCTGAAAGCAGCAGTAAAGTTAGAAACCAACACCATCCCTAACACAGTCATTGATGACTCAGCTCTTTTCCCAAAAACGGACAACGCCCTTAATGGTTTCCAAAAACTCATCGATTTCGGGGGGTTTGGTGACAAATGCATTGACATGGTGCCGATATGCAAATTCGATATCTCTACTATCGCTACTGGTGGTCAATATCACCACAGGTATTTCAGCGTACTGATCGTGCCCCTTCAATTGACATAAAATCTCACGCCCATTGGGGGATGGAATGTTGATATCCAAAAAAATCAACTCGTAGGGCGGCATCCCTTTACTGACAAACGAGTCTTTCACCTTATCCAGCACCTTTACACCTTCCTTCACATAATCCAATTGATAGGTATTTCCCAATTCCTCGAAGGCCTCTTGTACAATAATAATGTCCGCTATGTTGTCCTCCACCAACAATATCCTCATTCTTAACTTTTTTTTAACGGAAAAATACGGAATGAAAACAGAAAACAAAAAGAAAAAACATTTAAAAATCAGTACAAAGATATTTGTAATCCTCCGAATCGCTATCTTCCACTTGACCTGTTCGCCTTGTTCAGGAAGTGCACGATTTTCGTTTCAAGCCCATGGTCCAGTGGCTTAATGTCAATACAAGAAAGCCTTAAGCTTTAAGCTGTTTGCCATCAGATATTACACACGTAAATTCTTTACCCAGCCATGATACCGAAACCACCTTGTCCCCCTCCCTAATAGCACATCAAATTTTCAGACATCCATAAAACAGTCCGTTTGGTCCAATAAATTTAACACCCCCTAATAAGCCCTGTAGTTTTGCCGGTATAAAACCAACAAATATGAAAGCAGTATTACTTTTTAAAGACATCTATGTGGAAGCCTTCAAAAACTTGGGCAACTATTTGGTAAAGCACTTTTTTAAGGTCTTTTCCATTGTTACCCTGATTTTGTTTTGCATGGTGCTCTACGCATTCATTTATCGACTTTCAACGGGATTTGCTTTTTAGTATTACCTTTCGTTCCAAATCCCCCAAGAGACAACAAACCGTCAAACGTCGCTCCTGACCATCGTATAAATTAGTACACAAGAATACCTTCTGAGGTATCGAACTATTCAAATCCGATCAGAGACGGCAAGTGACAACACTGAGGCCTAGCGCAACCAAAATAACGTTTACGCTAGGCTTTTTTACATGAATACCACCACAGCGGATATTTCGATAAGTCACCGAATAATCACCAATTGATTTTTGACTATGCCCAAGGTAGGGCAGGTTATAGTACAGTAGTGGCAATCAAACTTCGATAAGCAAGTGCACCCCATCACCAATAGTGGGAAAAAATTCCACTTTTTCCGAAACACATTAAAAAAGACCCCACAAAGGGGGACTTCTTCTATTTGCGAAAAAATTAGGTAAATCATTATCAGGCAACGCTTCCCGTCACACAAGGGCTAGATTAAGCGGCAGTGTTGATGTCAACGACAGCCCCTGATAGTTGAACATTACTGCCCATATGGTTGTGCTAAATCCTTTCTGCACCGTTCCACCAACCTGAACTGTTAGGAAAACCGCTGTCATTTGCGTGCAGTCCAATGGTACATCCAAAATTTTATTGGTCGCAGGATACATTCCAATTCCTACCTCCAGTTTCAATTATCCACACGGTACAAAATAAATAGTATCGTTCCTGCAAAGACGATTGCAATACCTTGAAAACCATGATTTATTGAACAATTTCTTAAATAAGAGGGTTTTAAGCTATCTAGCTACGCGTATAACGCAAACGAGATATGGGAAAACGCCACCCAAATGACGGTTTATTCGGATAAAAAAATCAGCAAATTTGTAGTTCTACACCTGTTTAACATCACTTTCTTAGGTAGCCGGACCATCACCAGATGGGCAGTTCAAAAACATCCTGACCCTTACCTATCGTAATTTCCCTTTTTAATCGTCTCGATAAGCAGTCCATCCAAAAGGCTTTCGTCCAAGGGTTTTTCCATAAAGGAGGCAACAATTTGATGGTTCTCAGCATTGGTCCGATCTCTTGGATTTATCGATGAAGTCAATACATGTATCTCCATGGAGCGACTACCAAGCTTGGATTCCAAAAGATCGAGAAACTCCCAACCGCTCATCACGGGCATATTAAGATCCAAGAAAATAATGAACTCCCTTTCCTTGTGCTCCACAATATGCGTTAAGGCATCTGCCCCATTATAGAAAACGCTAATGGCTATACCTGGGAATTTATGTTCAATCAGGTCTTGATTTAAAAAATTGGTCACTGCATCATCGTCTATCAACAATATTTCCTTGTCCATCCTACTCATTAGTTTTGTGTAATTTTAATAATTTTATGTAGTTCCCTATCGATTTCTGTTGTTGAAATCGAAATCATTTGTAATAAATCCTCCACGGGAATTTTAGCGTCGCCCCGGACCTTGTTATGCTTTAAAAGTGCCATTATCCGAGTCAATGGACCACGGACTGCATGGGATTGCAACCAAGCGATTTCTTTGAGCGCCTTGTTCTGTCTTTGGATATGTTCGAGCTGTCGTTTGGACTCTGTAATATCGGACACCGACCCTATCACTTTGATTGTTTTACCATCAGGGTGCCGCTGAACCCTATATTTGTCCAAGACGTACCTTAAAGTGCCATCACTTTCCTTAATCCGGTATTCCATTGAACCTTCAAGATGATCTCTCTCATTTTCAACGCTCTCCGCCAAGGTTTTCCAGACTCGAGCACGATCTCCCTTGTGCATTCTATTGAACCAATGGCAGGACAAACCAAAGGGTTCTTCCTTTATTTTTTCCTTTATACCATCCTTTACCTGACTGTACCGTAAGGTTCCCTTTTGGATATCCCACTCCCAGATCTCTTGATTACTTGCCAACATGGCCAACAAAAATCTTTTGTTGATAGCTTCCAGTTTTCGCTCATACTCCTTCCGCTCCGTTATATCCTGTATAGTCCCTTCTAAATGTGAAGTTCCTCCATTATCGGTAATCAGTTGGATTTCTTGATGTACCCATTTGATAGCACCATTGGCAGTAATGATCCTATGCTCGAAGGCCTTGATCTTTCCTGGTTGCAATTGATTTTTGGGATGGTTTTGCATCAGGTGTCGATCATCAGGATGAAACGTTTGTAACACATTCTCAAAGGTGGGATTAAAATTTTCAGGTTCATACCCATAAATGGCATAGGTTTCCGGGCTCCATTCCGAAGTATCTGAATCCAGTTCCCTGTACCAATATCCCAATTTTCCCAAGCGTTGGGCATGTTGCAGTTTATGAAGTGTAGCTTCCACGGCAATTCTGGCTAGCTTGATTTCCGTAATATCCTTGGCCACCGCAAATATCAATTTCTGTTCTCGTTGCAGGGTACCCGACCAAACAAACCAGCGTTCTTCACCATCTGCCGTAATCATCCGTATTTCATTTCCCATATCGATGGTGGCATCGATACCATCCTTAAACTTTTCAGCTACCCTTTCCCGTTCCGACTCATGAATAAACTGCTCATAAGAAGTCCCAAGGAAGTGCTCTTTCGGATACCCTAGGACCTTGACACACGCATTGTTGACCAATTTGATTTTACCGTCACATCCGATAATACAGAAAGGGTCAGGGGATATTTCAAAAAACTCCCTATATTCTTCTTCCAATCTTTTTTGTTGGATCAATCCTCCCAAATCATTGCCTATTCCCACAACCGACTTTTTCATGAAGGCCAACTCGTCTTTTGGCAAATCAAAAAATAACAGGATACATCCCAGGAATGCTTTGCCATTGAACAAGGGAATACCCACAGCCGAAGATATATCCTTACCGATGTTTAACGTTACGGACGTAAATTCTTCCCATTTACTGGGTTTGTCCCAGTGCATCAACGCTTGTGAGGCCCAAACCTCGCCCGCCAATCCTTCATTGGGCTTTAAGGCATGGTGGCCGATCTTTGTCTCCCCCAAACAACCCCCTTTACTTTTCTGATTGTAGAAGGAAGTCAACAACATTCTCGATCGATCTTTGGACACCAACCAAACTTGACTGCCTTTGGCACCAGTATTTTTGCACATCTTTTTTTGAAGATGCCCCAAAAAGCTAGGTAAGCTTAAGGGCGAACCATTTTTTTTGGTAATCGACAGCAACAATTCCTTCTTCGCCTTTTGAAAGACTTCCTCGGTGACATCCTTCGTATTGAGAATGAAACCACCAATATTGGCATTATACCGTTGGTCGGTAATGGTCGTTTCCATCCATTTCCACTCACCAGATCCACTTTTAAAACGATAGGCCGGTACAAGGATCTTATGCTGCTTTTTACTTTTCGTAAAGGCCCTGAAGAATAATTCCTTATCATAAGGGTGGACGTTGTCCAAAAAATCAGTGCCTATCAAAGAACCAAAACCCAATTGACCGCTATGGGTGGGAGAAGCATAGGTATACCTGTGCTCAGCGTCCAAAATTGAGATAAAGTCGGTACCATATTGTACAAGGGCTCGAAACCTTTGTTCACTGTCCCGTATTTGATGCAGTGCATCGGATTGCTTGATCAAATGGGAAAGGTTGGAAGCCAGTACATGTAATACCTGTTGTTCCTCAGCGATCCAGGTTCTTTCCCTATGACAATCCTCAATGCCTATGACTCCCCTGACCTGATGTCCCGTGATGATAGGTATGGCCAACAAAGCCTTTAAACCTCTTGCCTTAAATACACTTTTCTCCAATGCACTGGAAATATCGGAAAGCTTGAGTTCCAGCTTGCGGCCCTTTCGTATGGGTCCCATCAAAAGTTGTAATAGATGAAAAGGGAGATGCTCCTTACTTAAGCCCTCTCCCAACTCTTCCCTATGGTTTCTTGTCCTGTATAACTTTAAGGCAATCTCAGCATCCTGCTGGTCGCTCTGTAAAAAATAAACACGGTCTATTTTTAAATTTTCGCACAAAATTGAAAAACAAGCATCCAGCGCCGAAAGCCAGTCCGCATTTCGGATCAGATTGTTACTGATATCCGTGATACATTGAAATAATCGCTTGTGATAGGCATGCTGTTGTTTACATGAGACATGATCCGAAATATCCAATACGGTAACCAGTTCCGCTTTTCTACCCTGAAAATTTATGAGGCGTGATCGTAATTGTACCGGAAATATGGTGCCATCTTTTTTTCGGTGCTTGAAAAAGCTTTCTTTATACGGGCCTTGGCGATAATCAATATGGGCCATGGCCGTTGTCAACTTTTTAACATCCTCCGGAGGTCGGATTTGACGCAGGTCCATATCAAGAAACTCCTCCTGGGAATAACCGTAGCACGAGGTAGCGGCCGTATTTACCCTGAGAAACTTTAAACTGTCGATATCATAGACCCACATGGGATTGGGAAAAAGGTCAAAAACAAGGTCCTCACAGGGTCCTGAGTTGGTTAGATTTGGGAACATTTATGTATTAGTTGGTACTGAAAAGAACGCACGATTTTGAATTCAAGTATACCATAAAGTCAAAATTTATTGCTATCAAAAACAATAATAAAGCGTATTAACGTTTTTATTTATTAGCAATAATCTTACTTAAAATTATGTTAAGGTATTTTTTCAAATTACCTATATTTATCCTGAGTATACAAGAAACATTGACACCCCCTCTTTTTTGTATACCGATGTCAGGTTAATTTAGGGGAAAACAACAATTAAACTACAAGAAAATGGAACAACCCAATGTATGGTTAGTGGATGATGACGAGATCTACGTGCATGTAACCAAAAAGGTATTGGCTCATTTGTCAGATAATATCAAACTACAATCATTTGAGAATGGTGCACTTGCCATAACTGCATTACAAAAATGTGTAGAAGAGAATCAAGATGTACCCGGTATTATTTTACTGGATATCAATATGCCGGAATTAAACGGATGGGACTTTTTAACCGAATTTAAAAAGCTTAAAACACATATTTCCTCGGAGATCAAGATTTATATGGTCACATCTTCCCAAGATCAACGTGATCAGTCCAAGGCCAAGGACTTCGAGGAACTTAGCGATTATTTAGTCAAGCCCGTTTTTGAAGATCAATTGGTCACCTTGTTAACGGACACCTATGGGGATAATTGGTGATGGGCAAGGCCGAGCCTCTCACGCCTGTATGGAAATGCCGGACATGGTATACCAAACTCTCCGGGAAAAATTGTATAGCCTAGGAACTAACACAAAAACTTGACTTTCAAACCACAGAGATTAATTAATAGATAGCTCAATTTTCTGTCATTGATGGTCTCAAGTATCTGGCTCACCCTATCTATCCACAACGATATACCAATAAATGCATGTAGTTAAATGATAGATAGTTCAGATCATGAATATGCAGCGGATAACAATATCAGGACCATCCATTTATCTGAAAGTTTTAAAATTTATGAAAAATTAAAAAGCACGGCTTGCACCGTGCTTTTCTCCTTGAATTTCTATCAAATAATTAACTAAACCAAGATAGATTCTTATTAGCCACGATCTTTTAATTGATCTGGACCTTTTACCATGTTATCATTATGAATTTTTACCGCCTCATTGATTTTGGCAATGATTTCCGGGTTTTCTTTGGATATATCATATTTCTCGGAAGGATCTACATTCAAGTTATAAAGTAAAGGTGTCTCATGCTCCACAGCATCTGGACCATAGGGGTCTTGCGTAACATAATGGGCCTTATAATCCCCTACCCTCGCAGCGTAGAGTTTATCTCCGCGATAGTAGAACATATCATTCCTGGGGCTCTTCCGCCCCTCAAATAATACGGGGGCCAAATCCACTCCATCGATTACCCTATCGTCAGGAATTGGTACGTTTACCATATTACTGAATGTAGTGAACAAGTCCATTGTTGTTCCCAAATCGGTAACTATTCCGGGTTTTATTCTACCAGGAGACCAAAAAATACAAGGCTCGCGCATGCCCCCTTCCCAGGTGGATCCTTTTCCGTTTCTCAACAGTCCAGCACTTCCCCCTTCTTCGTTCATAATCAACCAAGGGCCATTATCGGATGTAAACACCACAATGGTGTTTTCCGCGAGCCCATTTTGTTTTAAGGCATCGAGTACTTGCCCAACACTATGGTCTATCTCTTCCACGACATCGCCGTATAAACCTCTTGGGCTGGTGCCTTCAAATTCCTTGGAAGTGAACAAGGGCACATGGGGAAGGTTGTGCGCCAGATACAAAAAGAAAGGTTCGTCTTTTTTCTCTTCAATAAATTTTACAGCCTCTTCCGTATATCTCTTGGTAATGGTATGCTGATCGGCCGGACGTTCAACGATTTCCGTATCCCTCATCAAAGGAACATTAAATGTATTGATATCCTTTCGCTCTTCGGATTTCCAAAAATCAAAATACCCTTCCATCGATCTAAAGGGAACCACATTGTCCATGTCATTGCTGTAGGGGATTCCGAAATAGGAATCAAAGCCATGACTGGTAGGAAGAAATTCTTCCTTGTGCCCCAAGTGCCATTTCCCTATTGCCGCTGTCGCGTAGCCTGCCGCTTTCATCTGCTCCGCTATGGTAACCTCCGTTTGAGGCAACCCATTGTGCGAATCAGGAAAAAG
>Ga0070727_10001351_pt1 | contig 26207 bp, 22 predicted proteins | sample tdAd472_FD_66722 | JGI IMG/M metagenome (GOLD analysis project Ga0070727, IMG submission 66722) | Marine sediment microbial communities from the Atlantic coast under amendment with organic carbon and nitrate - tdAd47.2 | ecosystem: Environmental > Aquatic > Marine > Coastal > Sediment | place...
TAACCGTGCGGTCGCGTTCCAGCATCATGTGACGACCTGTCAGGCTATAGAAGCGCGATACTTCCCAAGTGTTTTTTGATCGGGGTACCCCATCAGCGCACAACTGTGGGAAGGCTTCGCTCATAAGATGCGGCTTCACCGTGGGCAACAGGCGCATGGCCCCCTTGAGGTTGCCTTTCGCATCTATGCACAGAAGATAAACGGTGTCAGGACGGTCGAACTGGTCACGCTCCATACCTTTTGAGCAATCCAGGCTCCATCCCATCTTCTCTACAAAGACATCATAACGCTGCTGCCAAAGCTGATGTAGATAGCCGCTATAGTCGGCCCTGTTTACAGAACTCACAACATGGATCATCACTCACCTCCTTCATGCATAGTGGGTAGTGAGGCTATGATCGCTTATTATTTGCACCTGAAAAATCAGCCGAATGGACTAGGTTTTCGCAGAAGATTGTTAAATGCAATCCCTAGTGGTGTATCAGGTTGGTCAGAAAGGCCTTAACAACGGCCTGCACCCTGGTGTTCACGCCCAGCTTCGTCTTGGCGCTTTCGACATGGGTGTGCACCGTTCTTTCGGCAATTGAAAGAATCGAGGATATCTCCCAGTCGGTCTTGCCGGCCGCCACCCACTGCAGACATTCCCTTTCGCGCGGAGTCAGCTTTGCCACAGGCTTCAAAGGAGTCTTACCTTCTTTCGAGATCCTTAGCGCTGCGTCATGCAGGTACACACTCATCAAATGCACCGCATGCTCGGCTGCCGGGTCAACATCCCGGTGTTCGCCCACCACATTCACAGCCCCTGGGAAAGCCCCAACTATGTGGATTGGTACAGTTACGCCGTAAAGAAGGCCCGCATCTTCCGCTTCACACATCATCTCGGACTGCTCAGGCGTCATGCCCCTGTGGATAATGTTATTGTCCCAGTTGAAGGGCATATGTTCCTTCAGCGAAACCTGCAGAATGCGGTCCGTCCTGTCATACTCGTTTTCCAGGTAATATTTGGTCCAGTCCTCGGGATAATCCGCCAGAAACACAGCGCCATCCGGCAGGGCCCCGAATTCAACACAGGAAACACAAGCGTAATGGTCAAACCCAAGGGCTTTTGTGGTGTTCTGGAAGGCACCGCCGAGTTCGTCCAAGGTCTGAAATTTCTTGGAAGACTCGATAAAATCAAGCGCCATCTGGAAATACTGTAGGTTCATTTCGTCCTGGCTGGGCCCTATACGGTGCACCCTAATCATAGTCAAGATTGTGTGCCGAGAGCCCTCTTTTCGTGCTTCAAATACTACTGATAAGCTTCAAACAATAAGACATATTGTTGACCCTGTCGCCAGTTTGTCGCTCTTGTGGTTAAAATTGCTTTAACCGTCAGGTTGTTTTCCGCTCCCCTGAAACAGCCAAAATACGGGGCGAATAGGCGCTAAAGAAGCTAGCCAGCAAGGCATAGGGCCATCACGCCTAGCCGACGGGCCAGACAGCCAAATGAACTGCTTAGGTTGCAAAGCCACTTAGATGCAGCAGACAGGCACCCATGGAAAATAGGTGAAAAAACAATCGATTTCCCCCTTCACCCTTTGAGAGGGAAGCTTTATAAGGGTGCATCTTTGTTGTCAGGGAAAGAGCTTGAGTTCCAGCATGTCAGAAACTTTTATCGATTACGACGCCAAGGTACAGGACGCACTTCGCGGTGTGGTTCGGACCATCCTTCGTGAAACAGCCGAAGACGGCCTTCAAGGCGACCATCATTTCTACATTGCATTCAAGACACAGGCGGAAGGTGTTGATATCCCCGGCCACCTGAAAAGCCGTTTCCCTGAGGAAATGACCATTGTGCTGCAGCACAAATTCTGGGGCCTGAAGGTTGAAGAAGACTATTTCGAAGTTGGCCTGTCGTTCAATCAGACCCCTGAAATGCTGAAAATTCCCTTTTCTGCCGTCGTAGGGTTTGTAGACCCAAGCGTACAGTTTGCCCTTCAGTTCCACGACGAAAGCGAAGAAGAGCTGGACGAGCAGGACCTGGAAGCGGAATTTGACGGCGCCCCCCATGAAGAGGCCGACAATCAGGACGACGACAAGGCGGCAAGCGCTGTGGGCGCTGAAGTTGCGGATGAAACCGGCGGCGACAATGTCGTCACGCTGGACGCCTTCAGAAAAAAATAACCCCCTAACCCCCAATTGAAGCTCCGGCTCTCCACGGGTCGGAGAAGGTAAAAAGCCATGAGCGACTGGACATTCACGAAGCTGTTCCAACAGGGCAGCGACGACACCCCCTACCGGAAAATCACATCCGACTATGTTTCCACCATTGAGGTGGATGGCCGCACGATTTTGAAGGTCGAGGACGAAGGCCTCGAACTTCTGGCTAAGGAAGCCATGGCCGATATCGCGCATCTCTTGCGCCCCGGTCACCTGCAGCAACTGGCGGATATCCTGAAGGACCCAGAAGCGTCCGAGAACGACCGCTTCGTCGCCAAGGAACTCTTGAAGAACGCCAATATCGCCGCTGGGCGTGTATTGCCGTCCTGCCAGGACACGGGCACAGCCATCATCGTGGGCACAAAGGGCCAGCATGTCTGGACATCGGGAGACGACGGCGCACCCCTGACGAAAGGCGTGATGCGCACCTACACGGAAACCAACCTGCGCTACAGCCAGATGGCACCTCTTTCCATGTACAAAGAGGTCAACACCAAGAACAACACGCCAGCGCAGATCGATATCTACGCGTCTGAGGGCAATGAATATAAGTTCCTCTTTATGGCCAAGGGTGGCGGAAGTGCGAACAAGACGTTCCTGTATCAGCAGACGCCGGCAAGCCTTCGCGAAGACAAAATGCTGGCCTTCCTGGAGGAAAAGATCAAAACCCTCGGCACCGCAGCCTGCCCGCCTTACCACCTTGCCATCGTGATCGGCGGCCTGTCGGCAGAACAGAACTTGGCGACGGTGAAGAAAGCCAGTGCGCGCTACTATGACAACCTGCCAACCACAGGTGACGAAAGTGGCCGCGCTTTCCGCGACGTGGAAATGGAAAAACAGATTCATAAGATGACCCAAAACCTGGGCATTGGCGCGCAGTTCGGCGGCAAATATTTCTGTCATGACGTGCGGGTCATCCGCCTGCCGCGCCACGGCGCCAGCCTGCCAGTGGGCATCGGCGTATCCTGCTCGGCTGACCGCCAGGCCAAAGGCAAGATCACCAAGGACGGCATTTTCCTTGAGCAGCTTGAAACCGACCCGGCCAAATACCAGCCTGAGGTAACGGACGAACATCTGTCCGACGAAGTGGTGAAAATCGACCTCAACCGCCCGATGGCGGATATCCTGGCTGAACTGACGCAGTATCCAATCAAGACCCGTCTCAGCCTCACGGGCACGATTGTTGTGGCGCGCGACCTGGCGCACGCCCGCGTCCAGAAGATGATCGAGGACGGCGCTGAAATGCCTGCCTACTTCAAAGACCACATCATCTATTACGCGGGCCCTGCCAAAACGCCGGAAGGCTATGCCTCAGGTTCCTTTGGCCCCACAACAGCAGGTCGGATGGACAGCTATGTGGGCCCGTTCCAGAAGCTGGGCGGCAGCATGATCAGCCTCGCCAAGGGCAACCGGTCCAAGGACGTAACCAAGGCGTGCCATGAAAATGGCGGCTTCTATCTCGGGTCCATCGGCGGTCCGGCGGCGGCGCTCGCCAAAGACAATATCCGCAAGGTTGAGGTGCTCGATTTCGAAGACCTGGGCATGGAAGCCGTGTGGAAGATCGAAGTTGAAGACTTCCCGGCCTTTATCGTCGTGGACGACAAGGGCAACGACTTCTTCAAGGATATCTAATTGGGCCATAGTGGATACACGCATTGCGTGACGTCTCTCAAGCAGAAGTGCAATCACCCCTGGGTATCAACCAGGGCTGATTGTGCACCAAAGCATGTTTTGCGGGGGAACCAAAATGGCAGACACGATCGATCTTTCGCTCGACGACACAATTACGGGCACCGAGCTGGACGACACCATTTCAGCAGGCGATGGCTCGGACCTGATCTGGGGCGGTGACGGCAACGACACCATTGTCATTTCAGGTAAAACCGGCGACTGGGAAGACCGCCTTGACGGCGGCAGCGGAATAGACCGCGTGACTATAGACCTCGATGGCATCAACAGCCTTCTGGACTTCAGCCGCAGCATCTACCAGCCACACGGCGACCGCTTCACGCTTACGGACGCCAGCGGCAATCGCATTACCCTCTCGTCCATCGAAGATGTTGAGATCGGCGGCGCGGTCTATAGCACCCAGGTTCAGGACCATGAAGGCCAACTGATCGATCTGGAAAATGCGGTCTATATCGGCATGCAGATCGCAGGCGATGACGATGGCGTCTTCTTCACTGACGACAGCGCACCGATGGGGTCAGACCTTGTCTACCCGGCACCGCCACGTGACAACGAAGGCAACATCATCACAGGCTTCCGCCTTTACGGCACGGACGTGGATGACTTTTTCCAAACCGTTCAGCTGGCAGATGGCGACAGCTATGTGGAGGCATTCGCCGGAGACGACTATCTTGAAGGCGGGTTAGGGTCCGATACCCTTATCGGCGGTACCGGGGATGACCGCTTCAGGATTGATGACGGCGGTGACGTGATCCAGGGCGGCGCAGGAAACGATACCGTATCGGTCTATCTGGATAACGCTACAGGCACCCTTGCCGATAATTTCATTCAACTGGATGGCGGCACGGGCACCGATAGCCTTTCCATCACCTTCAGGGGCCAACTAGGTACCGGTATCCGCCACTTGTCGCTAGAAGATCCCTTCATCGACAGTTTTGAGAACATCAGTGTCGCGGCAAACGGCGGCGACTTTTCAACGGTCCGAGGCAACGACCTGGCGAACGAAATTACGCTGGGAGGCAACAGCGGCACCTTCTTCGCCCATGGCGGAGACGGCAACGACACACTTGAGGCCCAAGGTTATCAGATGAATGCCACCTTGATGGGCGGCGCTGGCGACGACCATCTTGAGCTTGGCGACCCAAACGGCACGCTGTGGGGCGGCGATGGCGACGACTATGTCTATTCCCAAGCAGATGGCACCACACTTGGCGGCGGCGCGGGCAACGACACGTTGGATGGTGATTTTTCCGACAATACGCTCTATGGCGGTGCGGACGAGGATGTCATCAAGGCCGGTAACGGCAGCGACCTGATCTATGGCGGCGCAGGAGACGACGTGATCACCACGCGTTATGGGGCCGATACCATCTGGGGCGGCGCCGGCGATGACGCCATCGATCTTGGCCCAGACGGTGAGGCTTTCGCCGACCATCTTTGGTTCAGCGGCGATCACGGTGATGATGTGGTCACCGGCTTCTTCGACATCAGCAAGGACATCCTGCATCTGGGCGGCACAGTAGCAGGCTTCACGTCTGTAGAGGCGGTGCAGGCGGCAACAGTCAATACAACACAGGATGGCCAAAACGGTATTCTGATCGACACGGGTAGCGGTAACAGTATATTCGTTGCAGGACTATCAGTCGCAGATCTGAGCGTAAGCAATCTTGCCTTCGATTGATCCGTGCCCTGTAGACAAACGGAGCCTTCATGTCAGTCGAAATCAATCAGGCAACAACACCAGAAGACTTAAGCAACGCTTTTGGCTTGGTCCACGCGCTGGCAGAGCATGAAGGCAGCCTTGAGTATCTGAAGATCACCAAGAAAGCTTTTATTGAGAAGGCCACTAGCGACACCCCCGAGATTTTCGCCTTCATTGCCAAATTGGATGGGGACCTTGTTGGCGTTGCCACAGGTTTTCGACGTCTCCACATTTGGAATGGGACGCATCTGGTGGAGCTCGACGACCTTTATGTCACCGAAGCCGCACGCGGGCGCGGCATCGGCACAAAGCTATTGTATGCCGTCGGCGCCCTTGGCAAGGCAGAAAACGTGCCGGTGCGCTGGATGGTCAACGAAGACAATGAAGGCGCCATCAGGCTCTATGAGCGCATTGGCGCCAAGGTGTGGATCAAGGGTGTCTGCTGGTGGACGCCGGAAAACATCCCCGGCTAGTCCCCCATAATCGCATTCTTGGCCGCAGCGATGGCGGAAAGTGAGCGCTCCACATCTTCTTCCGTCGTGCGCCAGCTAGACACGCTGATCCGGATAGCTGAGCGGCCTTTCCAAACGGTCGGGCCAAACCAGCATTCGCCCGACGCTTCCACCAGTGCCCGGATGTCCGCCAGCTCCTCAGGCGTGCCGATCGTGGCCACCACCTGATTGAGCACCACATCATTCAGCACCTCAAACCCGATGGCCTCCAGCCCTTTCGCGAACAGCTGCGCATGGTCGCAGCAGCGCGCGATCATGCTCTTGAGCCCGGCAGGCCCCAGGCTCCTGAGCGCAGCCCAAACCTCAACCCCGCGCGCCCGGCGCGAAAATTCCGGCACCATATCCTTGGGCGCCATGTTTTCTTCCGCCTTGAAGTATGGGGCGACGGTGGCCATCGCCATATGCAGGTCATGCGGGTGCCGTGTCATCACGATGCCGCAGTCATAGGGCGTGTTCAGCCATTTGTGGGCATCGGTTGCCAGGCTGTCAGCCTTCTCAATGCCGATAAAATCATCGGCCCGGCGGGCCAGAAGCTTGCCCCACAGGCCAAAAGCGCCGTCTACATGCACCCATGCGCCCGCCCCCAAGGCCTTGTTGCAGATGGCCCCGATGGGGTCGATGGCGCCCGAATTCACATTGCCCGCCTGCGTGCATACAAGCGTAAGCGCATCCAGGTCAGGCAGCGCGTCCGCCAGCATTGCGCCGTTGGCATCTGTCGGCACGCGGGTGACGCGCTTCTTGCCGAAACCCAGCATGGACAAGGCTTTCTCAACCGTCACATGCACTTCTTCAGACACTATGACCTTGATCTCAGGCGCGCCATAAAGGCCCTGCTCTTCCACGTTCCAGCCCGCGCGCTCAAGCAGCGCATGCCGTGCCGCCGCAAGTCCCGTGAAGTTCGCCATGGTCGCCCCCGTCGTCATGCCGATGCCCGTGTGATCCGGCAAGCCAAGGATCTCCCTGAGCCACCGGCCCGCCACCTCTTCCAGTTTTACACCGATGGGGGAATTCATGTGGGAAGATGGGCTTTGGTCCCAGGCGGTCGCAATCCAGTTGGCCGCCACGGTCACCGGCAGCGATCCGCCAACGACAAAGCCAAAATAACGGCTACCCATGGTGGCCACCGTTGCAGGGCTTCCGTTGCCGTGCAGCATGCTCAGGATTTCCTGGTCTGCTGAGCCGTGCGGCGGAAGGGGCTCGTCAAACGCTTCAAGGTTCCTAAGCGCATCTTCGGTGGGGAACACCGGCTGATCGGCCACCTGCTCCAGATAGTCAATCGCAAAGGCCTGCGCCGCCTGCAGTGGCCGTGTGAATTCGTCTGACATGTTACATTTCCTCGCTGATTTTTTTCTTGAACGCACTGATGAAGGCTTCATCGCGGCGGTAGAAGACCCACCCCTTCTTGCGCGTCGGAATGATAAGCCCGGCATCTGCCAGTACCTGCAGGTGCCGTGTCGCCGTGGGCTGGGCAACGCCCATCTTGCCCTTGAGCCAGTTGGAACAGACGCCGTCGGTAACCAGATCGCCATCCACCTGTGGCGGAAAGTTGGCCACTGGGTCCTTGAGAAGTTCCATCACCAGGAGCCGCTTGTCGTTCGCCAGCGCCTTGAGCGTTTTCTCTGTATCTAATGAATTAGTCATATAGCTAATATGCTATATAGATATAAGCCAGACAAGCCAGCTTTTCTTAACAGCCGAAAATCTCTGCTAACGATTGCCCGCTTTCCGCTTGGCAGCAAACTGACAAAGCAGACGAAACAGCTTTATCTGCCGCCTTGAAAACGGCAGCAATTCCGGATGCCACTGCACCCCCAGAAGAAATGGCTTTTCCGAATGCTCAAGCGCCATGACCATGCCGTTCCTGTCATGGGCCACTGCCTCAAGCCCCTGCCCCATCTGGTCTACCGCCTGCCTGTGAAGGCTGTTCACCTTGATGGTCTCGCGCCCGAAAATGGTTGCAAGGCGACTACCTGCCACCATTTTGACAGACCTGAGCGGCAGGAGTATCCGTCCCTTCGGCGCGCCCTCATAGGCGCTTCTGATATCCTGGATCAGCGTGCCGCCGAACCGCACATTGATCAGTTGATAGCCCCGGCAGATGCCCAGAACCGGCAAGCCGCGCTTCAGCGCCTTATCAAGCATTGACCGCTCAAGCTCATCGCGTTCCGGGTCAGGTCGGATGGTCAGCGACACCTCACCACCATAAAGCGTGGCGCCAATATCGTCGCCGCCGCCGATCACCAGCCCATCCAAGTCGTCCACGTCTGCCGGGCTCCGCGGCTGGCTTTTAACGGCAACGCCGCCCGCACGCCAGATAGCGAAACGATTGAAAATCCAACTGGACCAACTACCGCGATTAGAGCAAGTGACACCGATCACAGGCTTTTTCGGCTTAGTCATGGCATCTCCTGTTCATTCCCGTTAGGATACACAGAAACCGGCCAACGACAAAACGCACCCAAAAGGAGCACCCGCACGCGCCCATGAATAAGTCCACCGCACCGAACGACACAGGCGAAAAATCCTCTCGCAAGATAGGCGTGGAAATCGAGTTTGCCGGGCTGACGCCAGATCAGGCGGCCGACGTTGTTGCCAGCGCGCTGGGCGGAGAACCAAAGCAGACAGACCTCTATTTCTGGACAGTGGAAGAAACCGAATTGGGCGACATCGATGTCGAGCTGGACACTCAGTTTGTCAAGGCTGGCAACAATCCCCTGCAGGAGGCGCTGGAGGCCGCAAGCGAAGAGCTGGGCATTGAAATCAGACGCCTGATCGGCAGCGCCAGTGAAGGCCTCGTACCTACCGAGATTGTCAGCCCGCCTATTCCCGTCAGCTCCCTGCCGGGCATGGATAAACTGGTCGATGCCCTCAGGAAGGCAGGCGCAAAGGACAGTTCCGGCAGCCCACTTTTTGCTTTCGGGCTGCACCTGAACCCCGAAGTGACAGGCAAGGACGTGGCAGCCATATTGCCAACCTTCAAAGCCTATATGCTGATGTCTGCTTGGCTCAGGGACCAGATAGGCATAGACCTGGCCCGCAAGGCCCTGCCTTATATCGACCCGTTTCCCGTGTCTTATGTAAAGCATGCCACGCGTCCAGACTATAACCCGGACCTAAACCAGCTGATTGACGATTATCTGGATGAGAATGCCACCCGAAACCGCGAGCTTGATATGCTACCGCTTTTCGCCCACCTGGATGAAGAGCGCATCAGGAAAAGGGTGAACGATCCCAGGATCAAACCACGCCCCACCTATCACTACAGGCTGCCCGAGGCGCGCTTATCCTCGCCCGGCTGGTCCATCGGGCAGGAATGGGACCGCTGGTTGCTTGTGGAAAAGCTGGCAGCTGATGCCGATGCCCTCACCGGACTCGCCAAGCTTTTCACGGACACGCCGCCGCGCAAATGGCTTGAGGCCAGCAGCAGTTTCCTGTCCGAGTGGCGTGAGGATTAGGCAAAGCCCCGACTATTTGTCGATCTGCACAATTTCGCCAATATCGAGGATCGGGGAGGCGTCCAGGTCTTCCGCATCCATCATGGCGGCAACCCGCTGCAGCGATGATACGAGCATCGTGCGCTCCCAGTCTTCAAGCTTCCTATACTGCCGCAGGAATCCGGCCTGTAGAAGCTCCGGCGCTTCCTCCAGGCGCTTCTGGCCGTCAGCAGTCAAGCAGGCATAGACAATTCGCTTGTCGCTTTCGCTGCGCTCCCGCCGCACAAGCCCGGCTTTCTCCAGCCGGTCAAGGATCGACGTGATCGTCGCCTGGCTGAGCGCCACTTCGCGCGCCACCGTAGTAGGGGACGCTCGCCCCTCCTTGCGTATAGCCATCATCACCACCAGTTGGGGTGCCGTCAGCCCGGTCTGCTTGACCAGTTGCTTCGACTGCAAATCAATCGCCCGGGTGATCCGGCGGATGGAAACCAGGATATCGTCGTAATCGCTCATAAGCTGCTCGCGCAAATTGCTGTCAGATTGACGATGTAACGGTAATTTCCTTCCAGTGCAATCCATTGCTCTCTCCTAGTCTGTCGCTAGATCGATCACGCAGTCCAGAAGAAGGTTCGCCCCACGTTCCACATCGACCCAGTGGGTCCATTCATCCGGTGCGTGAGAGACACCATTGACGCTGGGCACAAAAATCAGCCCGGCATGGGTTACGCGTGCCAGAAACTGCACGTCATGCCCCGCGCCGGAAGGCATGCGCAAATGGCTGTACCCGCGCTTCTTGGCGTGCGCGTCAATCATGTCGACAATCTTTTCCGAGCAATATTGCGGCTCCAGCCAGCTCATTTGCTCATATTCAAATTTCAGGCGGTGCTTGCGCGCGATGGCGGACAATACCCGTTGGCAGGCATTTGCCAGCCCCTTCATGACATCGGCATCCAGGTCCCGACCCACGATGGTGAAATCCACCTCCCCCGGCACAGTATGGGGAAAACCGGGCTTCAACTCCACGTGCCCGATGGTGATGCGCGACCGGTCTGTGCCCTCTTCGTCGATGATTCGCTGGATTTCATGGGCGAAGTCTGCCAGCCCCAGGAAGGCGTCTGAGCGCATGTCCATAGGGGCGGTGCCGGCATGGTCCGCCTTTCCGATCAGCCTTACCATCCATTTGAACACGCCCGAGATGCCTTCAACCACGCCGATAGACTTGTCGCTGGCTTCCAGAACGGGGCCCTGCTCCACATGCAATTCAATAAAGGCCTTGAGGTCTGATTTATCCCGGTAGGCATGCAGCGCATCCAGATGGTTGAGCCCATGTGCGGCCATCGCGTCTTTCAGCAGGACACCGCCTGCGTCGCGCGCGCTATCCAGCCAGTCCGGCGTCAGGCAACCCGCCAGCGCCTGAGCACCAAGCATGCCGCCAAAGCGCCCTTCTTCTTCGCTGGTGCCGACAATCTCTACCGGATAATCGAGCTTGATATCATTTTCCTGGATAACGCGGATACACTCAACACCCGCCATCACGCCTAACGAACCGTCAAAAATGCCGCCCGCCGGCACGCTGTCCAGGTGCGAGCCTACCATCACGGCCGGCTTGTCAGCCGGGCCATACCGCCCGATGATATTGCCGGCCCCGTCCATGCGGGTGGTCATCCCCAGGCCATCCATTTTTTTCATGACCCAGGCACGGGCCTCCATGTCGATATCGGTGAAACCCTGCCGGTAAATGCCTTTGTCTGCCTCGTTGAAGCCGAACTTGGCAAGCGCGAGCAGATCATCTTCAATTCTTTGAACTGAAATATTTGGCATTCATTATCCTTTCTGTTTCACTGAACCGGCGGCATCCGCGACCGGTTGGGCTGATCTTAAATATATTTGATTTGAATTCAAAATATTTATAAACTAGTGTCATCACACTGAAACGCTATAAACCGATATAAAACCGTGTTTTAAAAGAAGGTCTTCAGAAAAAATCCCGACATGCTATTTCGTGCTATAATAATTCTGGCCGCTATCCTGGTCCCGAATTCATCCGCTATTGCTGCAGGACTCACCATCGCTGACGATGGCACCAACGCGGGATATGTCACTCTGGCCTGGCCTGACGCGGCAGGGAACACCTTCGAACTCAAAGAAAAAACAAGCCAAGGTTGGCGCACTCTGTATACGGGTGGTGACCGGGCCACGACGCTGAGCGGGCGGCCCGACGGCACCTATGAGTTTCAGCTGACAGCAGATGGTGCCAGCGTTGGCGCCCCTGTTGTCGTAACGGTGGAGCACCATCCCCTGGCGCGCGCCTGGGCCTTTTTTGCCATTGGTGCCGCAATGTTCATCGTGCTCACTGTCCTGCTCGTCAAAGGCGGGCGTGACGTAGATGCCCATGAGAATCAGACCGCAGCCTAAGGCCCGGGAATCCCAATATGCTTAATACAGATACCGTCATGCCCGCCTCTATTGCCTGGTTCATCATCGCAGCCTTCTCCCTTCTTTGGGTCTGGCTTGGTTGGTGGCTCGGGCGCAAGAACGACACGCTTGATGACTATATGCTGGCGGGCCGGAAAGTGGGGATGGGCTTTGCCGTGGCCACCGCCATGGCCACATGGGTCACATCAAACACCACAATGACCGCGCCGCAGCTGGCCTACCAACTGGGCATCTGGGGCATGGTGGGCTACAGCCTTGGTGCCGTGGGCCTGATGCTATTTGCACCGCTTGCCCGCCGTATCCGCACCATGATGCCGCACGGCTTCACAAGCGGTGATTTCATCCGCCTGCGCTACGGCAATACGGCCTGGCGGATTTTCCTGGTGATCAGCTTTTTCTACAGCCTGGGCTGGCTGATAAGCCTTGGCATGGCAGGCGGGTTATTGATCAACGCGCTTGCTGGCATTCCCTACGCGTACGGCATGACCGTGATCGTGGTGGTCTGTACGCTCTATACCGTCTTCGGTGGGCTCAAGGCTGTTATCGGGACAGACTTTGTCCAGACCATCCTGATCCTTGTTGGCGTTGTGATCCTCGCGGTCCTCGTGATCAACGAAGTGGGGTTCGATGCCATCCACGCACAGCTTGAAGCCGAACGGCCAGAACTGCTGAACCTGCTTCTACCAGCGTCCATCATGTTCCTCTTTAACAACCTGTTCTTCGGGGTAGGCGAGATTTTCCATTCGAACGTCTGGTGGTCACGCGCCTTCGCGTTTGCGCCCGGCGTGGGCTTCCGCGCCTATGCGCTGGCGGGCCTCTTCTGGCTGCCGATCCCGGTTGTGGCGGGCTTTATCGCGCTTGCAGCCCCCGCCCTTGGCATCAATGTACCGTCACCTGACATGGTAGCGCCGCTTGTGGCCGGGAAACTATTTGGCCTTGCGGGCGCGATCCTGGTGTTTGTGGTGGTGTTCGCCGCCCTTGCCTCCAGCCTCGACAGCGTCTTGGCAGCCACAAGCGACCTGATTGTCAAGGACATCTACAAAGGCCATATCCGCAAGAACGCAACCGACGCGGAACTCAGGAAAGCTGCCGTCTGGATCGTGCTTGGCCTTGGCGCCGTCACCTGGATCCTGAGCGTGCCGAAAATGGCAACGCTTGGCTCACTGCTGCATTTCACCGGCGCTTTTGTCGCCAGCACCATCTGGCCCATCGCCGTGGGGCTTCTGAACCGGCGCGGCAACGGCGTGCTGGCGTCCGCTGCCATGGTTCTTGGCACGGGAAGTGGGCTGATCGCTTATTTCACTATCGGTTTCTATGTCGCGGCGCTCGTGTCTGCTGCCGTCTCAATGCTGGTGATGCTTCTGGCGTTCCGCACCAAACCAACATTCGATTGGGCCCTTCTGACGGGCTCGCACTCCCCTCAACCCAACGGAGAGACATCATGATTTCCGCCGCAGGGCTTGCCGCCCTGGTCTGGCCAGCATTGGCCCTGACCACCGTGGCACCCTTTGTTCTTATTTATCTTGTCTGGCGTGACGTGAAGGAGAAGTCGCTATGGTAGGCGCAGAAAAAGCAATCTTTGAAGGCGCGGCCTCGTTCGAGCCTCAAGGCCCCGATGTATACGGCAGTGCGCACCCCAAAGGGCTTCTGCGCGCCGTGCAGGAGGAGCATGAATATTTGCTGACGCTGTCGAACAATCATGTGGCGTCGGCGGCTCAGTTCGAACGCCCCTTACTCACGCAACTTTTCCGCCTGGCGGCGAAGTATGAAGCCAACCCGGACCGCTTCGCCACGCCAATGAAGCCGCTTTCCGGCAAGCTTCTTATCAGCGCCTTCTATGAGCCATCCACGCGCACGCGGCTGTCGTTTGAAAGCGCCTGGCACCGGCTGGGCGGCGACATCATGTCGATCACCGACCGCTCAACAACCGGCATCGCAAAAGGCGAAAGCCTTTCCGACGTGGCGGAAATGTTCAACAATTATGGTGACTGCGTCGTGCTGCGCGACAATGCGGAATCGTCTGTGATGGAAATGATGAACAGCCTGCGCATTCCCATCATCAATGCGGGCAACGGCATGGACGAACACCCGACCCAGGCGCTCGCGGACCTGTATGCCATCATGAAATGGAAGCCAGAACTGCTGGAAGAAGAGCCTGAAAACAAGATCAGGATCGGCATTGTGGGCGTTCCGTCCCGCATGCGCACGGTCAGAAGCCTGCTGACGCTGCTGTCCCGTTTTTCCAAATCCTTTGAGGAAGTCGTGGTGATCCATGACAACAAAGACGGCGACATCTGGGCCCCCGAACAGAAGGAAAACCTGGTACGCGAAGGCCTGAGAATTCGCGAAACCAATGACCTGAACGCCGAACTGCCAGAGCTGGACGTGGTTTACATCAACGCCATTGCCTGGGTTGAGGATGGCTTCGAGGTGATGGGCGAGAGCCTGAAGCTGGATGAAAATTCCCCCCTTAAGGAAGGCAGTATTATTTTGCACCCACTGGCGCGCGGCGAAGAACTTTCCACCTCGCTCGATAGCACGCCCCACAACTGGTATTTCGCCCAGGCGCGCGGTGCCGTGTTTATGCGCATGGCCCTTTTGACCTGCATCGTGCAGCGAACCGGCATGGTGATGGATGTAGTCTGACACCCGAAGCTGAAGCCCAGAACCCGACCCAAGTTTAGAGAAAAGAGGCACCCCAATGTGTGGCATTGCTGGTATATTTTACAGAGAGAAGAACCGCCCCGTTAACGCGCAACTGCTGGCCAACATGGCCGCTATTCAACACCATCGCGGGCCCGACGGCTTCGGCGTGGAAGTCATGGACGGACAGGGTGTTGGCTTTTCGCACGCACGCCTGTCGATCATTGACCTCAATGAGAACCGCGCCCGTCAACCGTTCCGCAGCGCAGACGAAAGCCTGCTTCTGGCGCACAATGGCGAATTTTACGACTATCAACGCATCAGGACGGACCTGACCAGCCGCGGCGCGCGCTTTGCCACCAAAAGCGATAGCGAGATCATCCTGCACCTTTATCCGCGCTTCGGCATGGAGGAGACCCTTCGGCGCCTCAGGGGTGAGTTTGCTTTCGCGCTCTATGACGCAAAAGAGGACGCGCTCCATCTGGTGCGGGATCGGTTCGGCATCAAGCCGCTTTACTATCACATGAGCAACACAGGCGTTGTGTTTGGCTCAGAAATCAAGGTAGTGATGGCGCACCCGGATGTGCCGCGCCGCTTCAACAACGAGGGCCTCTTGCACCAGCTGATGCAGGTGATGGTGCCCGGCACCACGCCGTACGAGGGCATTCACCAGGTGAAGCCCGGCCATATTGTGACCTTCCGCCGCCAGGGCCTTGGCTATCAGGTGGAAGACCGCCCCTATTGGGATTTCGAATTCCCGGAAGCCGACTTCCATAAAGGCCCCAAGGATGAAGCTGAGAGCATTGAGGCCGTGCGTGAGGGCCTAACAGAAGCCGTGCGCCTGCGCCTTGAAGCAGACGTGCCTGTTGGCTGCTATCTGTCTGGCGGGGTGGACAGCTGCTCCATCCTGGGCCTTTCGGCCGCCATGCGGCAGGACCCGGTGAAGGCTTTCACCATCGGCTTTACTGACAAAGCCTATGACGAAACGCCCATCGCGCAGGAAATGGCAGCCGCCACAGGGGCGGACCAGGATATCCTGCGGCTTGATGCCAACCAGCTTTATGGGCACTTTGAAAAGACAGTCTGGCACGCGGAGCGCACCATCTATAACACGCTTGCCGTCGCCAAATATCTGATGAGCCAGCATGTCCGCGACGCGGGCTACAAGGTGGTGGTCACCGGCGAAGGTTCAGACGAGCTGTTCGCGGGCTACCCAAGCTTCCGGCGCGACCTGTTCCTGCACGGCCTGGACGATATGGACGCGGGCGAGCGCAAGCGCTGGGAATCCATGCTGGGCGAGAGCAATGCACTGTTCAAAGGCGCCATGCTGGCGGAAGAAGAACATGACGACCTGTATCTGACAGACCGAGTGGGCTTCACGCCAAGCTGCCTGCAGCCTTGGCTGTCGTGCGAGGACACGGCCCGCGGCGTCCTGAACCAGGACCGCGCAGCCCTGTTGGCTGACTATAAGCCCGGCCTCGCAATTGCCGAAAAGCTGGACCGCACCAAGCTGGATGGCCGCCATCCGCTCGACCGGGCGCAATATGTCTGGTCCAAAACCATGCTTGAAGGCCAGATTCTGACCTGGGGCGGCGACCGGGTGGACATGGCCAATTCCATGGAGGCCCGCCCGGCGTTCCTTGATCACCATCTGGCGGAAATGGCAACGCGCATCCCGCCGCTTCACCGCATCAAGGACCGCAAGGAAAAATATGTCCTGAAGGAAGCCATGAAGGGCCTTCTGCCGAAAACCCTGTATGAGCGCGAAAAATTCGCCTTCATGGCCCCACCGGCCACCATCAACAAGGACAAATGGAATGCCATGATGGCGCTGGCGGATGAGCACCTGAGTGAAAGCGCTGTGGCTGAAAGCGGTCTGTTGGACGCCGCAGCCGTAAAAGGCCTGATCGCGGAAGCGCAAAGCGACAACACAGCCCGCGCCCGCAAGGTGCAGCTGGACGCCGTGATCAACCATATGCTGGGTGTCCAGATGCTGTATCGCCATTTCGTGTCGACGGATGTACCGGCGCTGGCGGAAGCCAAGGCGAAGGAGCTGGGTTGGACCGCAGAGGCCAACATCAAGGCTGCAGGCTAAGTTTTAAGCCTGATCAGGACAGGCTTCAGGGAACGGCGTCAGCCCACGTGGCTGGCGCCTTTTCTGTGCTCAGAACCACCCACCGCGGCGAAAATACAGTAGCTGGCACAGCACAATCGCACCGCAGCCCCCGGCAACCCACCAAAAGGCAGTGCCATCATCCGCACCGGGCATGCCGCCGACATTGATACCCAGAAGGCCTGTCAGGAAGCCAAGCGGCAGGAAGATCGCCGCCACGATCGACAGCGTGTACATGTTGCGGTTCAGCTTGTCCGATGTCGCGGCCACCATTTCCTCGTGCTGGAACTGCAGCTGTTCGCGGGCGGCGTCCAGGTCTTCGATATGGCGGGCAAGGTTGTCGCCCGCATGCCTGAGCCGCCGGATAGCCTTTTCCGCCACGGCCCAGTCCTGTCCAAGTCCCTGCAGCTGCATCACAGCCTGTTTCATCGGCACCAGATAACGCCGGATATAAAGCACATGTTCGCGCAGGCTGTTAAGCCGCGCCCTGAGGTCGCCCGGCGTGCCTTCAAGCGCCTCTATCTCCAGCTCGTCAATATCATCCAGAAGCTTGCCGATAGGCCCCGCCATGTTGGCGATAACCTCGACCGCGAGGCTGATGACCACCTCAGATGCCGTCACAGGCTTGTCCGCCACCTTGAGCCGCTCAGACAGCTTTCTCACCGCCATCACAGGGCGGCGTTCGGCACTGATCACATGCTTTCCGTCGCTCCAGATCCTGAGGGACACCATGTCGTCTGGCTCTGCCCCGGGGCTTAAGTTCATGCCGCGCAGGATGATCAGATATTCCTTGCCGAAGTCCTCAACGTGCGGCCGCGTGTCCGAGGCGCAAAGGGCCTCGATCATGGCGCTGTCCAGATAGGGCGCAGCCTTGGCAAGGCGATCTGCCGCGCCCTCGCCTGCCACATTCACATGCAGCCAAATGGGTTCGTCTATTTCACCCTGCACTTCTTCCGGGGCCTTGGCCTCATGGTCCGGGTCCAGATAGCGGACGTCGATGATGAAATTCTCGCTCATGCCTTGCCCTCCACCGGCAGCGCGCCAGACTTGATGTGCAGGTCGCGCTGTGGGAACGGAATTTCCACGCCTGCCGCCTGAAACTTGCGCCAGATGGCAAATTGCACGTCGCTCTTCGGCTCACGCCTGCCTTCGGTTACGTCATCGACCCAGAAATAAAGGCTGAAATTGATTGAACTGTCGCCAAACTCGTCCAGGAAACACTGAGGTTTGGGCTCCGCAGAGCAGCGCGGGTGCTCGGATGCGGCTTCAAGCAGGATTTCTTTTACCTTGTCCAGATCAGAGCCATAGGCCACGCCCACCGCGATCTCCACCCTGCCCTTGGTGTTGGTCAGCGTCCAGTTAATGACCCGGTTGGTGATGAAATCCTCATTCGGCACCATCACTTCCTTGCCGTCGAAGGTCTCCACCAGTGTGTACCGCGCGCCTGCGTGGCGCACGAAGCCCTGCGTGCCGTCAGACAGCTCAACAAGGTCATCCAGTTCCACAGACTTCTCAGCCAGCAGAATGATCCCGCTGATGAAGTTCGATGTGATTTTCTGCAGGCCAAAGCCGACACCGATACCGATGGCACCGCCAATCACCGTAAGAGCCGTCAGGTCGATGCCCATGATGTCAAGCGCCACGACGGTGGCCAGGAAATAGATGATCAGCGTCACGGCCTTGGTGATCAGCTCACGGTTGCTGGACCGGATGCTGGTGATCTTGATCATGCGTTTTTCAAACTGGTCCGAAAGAACCGATGCCAGCCACATGAACAGGATAACAACCGTCAGCGCCTTCAGGATCTTATAGGGAGAGACCGCAAAATCGATAAAACGGAAGGTCAGCTTTTCACTGTCCAACAGCTCTTCCACCGGCGCCAGATAGCCCATGTATGACGCCGCAATCAACGCACCCATCAGAATAAGGACAAAGCCTTTTGCGGTGACCGACCGTGGCCGAAAAATACTTTTAAGAAACGTCATCTGCTCCCCCTCCTGAGCCTTTAGCGCTCAGGCACATTCTGTCGGCGTGTGACATGCTTCAATGCGCCCGCTTTCGAACAGCTATTGTAAAGGCTTAACAATCGCTTGAATAGGCGGTAATTCCCTCCAGGATGCGGGAACGGCATTTGCTCTCGCCTACGCGGGCGGCTGGCTAAACCAGCCCGCGCTTGCGGTAGTCGCGCAGAGTTTCGAGCGACCGTCCATAGTGATAGCGCATCTGTTCCGGCCCATAGCGGTGCGCCTGTGCCACCGGGCATGCCAACCGGGCATGGCACGTCTGCGCACAGGCTGAACCGTCAGCCAGCCGGTGACCGAAGCAGCGCGCGGCCAGAAATGCCTCATCCGTCACGGCGGTCGCCGGGCAAGCGGCGATACAGGGCTTGTCACGGCAAGTATCGCACGGCGATGCATCCGCCGGGCGAGCCACCGGGGCAAAACGGCTGTCCGCCAGCACAAGCGCCCGATAGGCAAACCAGCTGCCCCAGTCGGCATTGATCCCGATTCCGAATTTTGACGCATGATGCCAGCCTGCCAGCTCACCAAGCTGGATAAGCGGCACAGTGCTGCTGGACGGTGGATACAGAATCTGAAACCCCGCGCACGCCGGGCTGGCTTCAAGATAGGTGTGAACAGCAGCCTCGCTGTAAGCATCTACAGGGTCGGCACTTCTCTTCGCCTGCGGTGCCTTTTGGCCTTCCATCGCACGCCAGAGCGCTCGCCCGCCGTGCCCCAGCAGAATCAGCTGCCGGTAGCCGCCAATTTCGCCGCACGCGACTGAGAGCGCCTCCCGCGTATCTTCAGGCAACGCCGCAAGCTCGAACACCGCATGCAGGTTCAGCCCGGCTTTAGCGAGCGTGCCTGCTTCATCGAATGGATATGTCATGCCCTGCCGCCTCGAAACCGCATTTTCAGGCGGCACCCTAACCGCCATACAGTTTGCTGGCAAGCCACCCATGGGCCAGGCCAAACCCGTTCGAAACATCTTCTTAAAAAAACCATACAAAAGGGGCTTGCACTGATTTTTTTTTGTGCTAGAAGATGCGCCCACGGACACGGCGCCACCCAGGCGCCAGTTGGAAAGTGCCGGTATAGCTCAGTTGGTAGAGCAGTTGATTTGTAATCATCAGGTCCCGAGTTCGAATCTTGGTGCCGGCACCACTTTTCCTTTAAAATCAATCACTTACAATTTTCCGAGTTGACAGGGTGTTATACACTTTCTGGTGACTGTTATACAGTTTTGCATCTGCAAAATTGTGTAACCCATTGATTTTAAAAGCCTAACCCAGCCCCTCGCGTTATACACTTCGGATTCGATCCGATAGCCATTAAGCTGCCCCTAGCACTTCAAGCTAAACATATGCTGGACACCTAGACACCAATATCCGAAATTGTATGCTTCCAACTGGAGGCTGAAAATGCGGCTATACACTGTCAATGAATTGATCTGGTTGTCATCCACAGTCGGCATCATACTGTTTGTTATCGGTACGGGCAGCTCTCCGCTCGACCTCAATAATTTTACGATACTGTTCACATCGTCGATGTGGCCGCTGACCATTCTTCTATTAGCGCTGGGGTTTCGCTCCTCCATAGTCAAGCTGATGGATGTAGTCGCAAGTCGGATAAGTGACCTCCAGAAGGTAGCCGGATCAAATTGGGAAACAATTTTCCAGACCAGAGAAGGCGTCGACCTTGATGACTCTTTAGATAAGCTCCCAAGCACAGTCGAACTTCCCGCATTAACGGGACGCGGTGCCAACGCCGTAATTAATCTAGAGAAAGTCCTATTCGAGTCTGCTGAAGCATTACAAGGGAGTTGCGAAGACAAACTAAAAATAGCACTGCGCGACTTGGCTATATCTCGTCTTCAAGCCACATGCTTCGACACATATAACGTAGTTTTCCGCAGCCAGATTGAATTGCTCATGGCAATCGCAAATGCATCAGTCGCATATCCAGTTTCCAAAGCTATTGAATATTATGAGAAAGCTAAGGAAAAAGATCCTGAGTTCTATGGGAAATACTCGTTTGAGGCATGGTTGCGCTACATGGAAAAAGATGACCTTGTTCGCATTCATGAAAACGGTCTGAATATTAACTACAAAGGTGAATACTTCATACAGTTTCTAGAAGATTTTGGCATGCCATGGCACCGGCGTCCTCATTAACCCCACTAAGACCTTTTCAGCGTATACCGCTTTGCAGAAAACAAATGGCTTTTGTTGGAGTTGGAACATGAGGAGACTATTGATCCCTATCTTACTTGTTGTAAGCCCCCCTTCTTTTGCGAAAGATTTGTTGATCTTTGGGGGTGATAACCACGACGAGTTTTTGGGCTGCCTGAATTGCAGCGAATATGACTCCAATTCCGTATGCAACGGATATGGGAGTTTTGGAAATGAGTTTTCATCTTCCGGTATATGGAATGAATTTGCGGGATTTGGGAACGAATTTTCCTCAGACAGCCCTTGGAATGAGTTTTCTACAAGCAAATCAGTTCCAGTGGTCGTAGACCGAGACGGTGGGTTTTACGGCTACTTCACCATTAATATACATCGGAGCGACGCTGTAGAGTTTGCGCCATTTTTGAAGCAATTGTTTGATATTACTGATGGCGACTTAGAAAAGGTGCGCATCAATCTCTGTAAATCCTTGGGATATAGCGGATAGGTCAAATTTCCAGGGCGCAATTGTTATACACCTTTTTTCCTAAGTACTTGATTTCATTGGGGCGGAATTAGCCCTAAAAGTGTATAACAGCTTTGATCTTATTGAATAAAAGGGTGGTTTGTAATCATCAGGTCCCGAGTTCGAATCTTGGTGCCGGCACCACTTTCCCCCTCTTTCCCTGACTTTAGTACAAAATCTCATCGCTTGCTGACGCTTGTCGTCCGCGCGCTATCCCATGTCCAAACGCGCCCTCCGGCTTCACAAAGCCGCTCACGAGCCGTCGAACCCCAAACGGGGTGGCCCAGCGGCCGCACGGCCTGCTGCCTGTAAATCGCCCCTTTGCCCAATTCAGCAGTGCGGAGCGAGCCATCATGCCTATCACCCCCAATGTCGTTACCCCCAGCATCAGCGGCCCCGATGAGATCTGGTTTGACCCCCGGGCGGGCCTGAACGCCCCATCGCGGCAAACAGGCACCCAGGAAGGCAACGACAATCCCCAGGAATTGACGATCAAGCTGAAACAGTCCCTCAGCCCGGTCCCTGGCGATCAGGACTATAAGGCGGGCGGCACCCTGACCCGCTCCAATGACAAAATCGACCTCTATCTGAACAAGGACCTCAGCGAGGCAAGCAAGCTGGATTTCTGCGAGAACCAGGCCCGCATCTCGAACGCAGACCTGAAGACCGGCCTAAAGGTCTATGCCAAAGGGCTGGACACGGGCTTTGTTGACCTGGCGCTGACGCTGGACATGCTGGAAACTGCAACCCGCAAGAAAACGGATTTCAGCACCGGCGACCCACAAACATTGATCAATGTGGACAATAACGACCCCGCCGCGAAAAAGACCCTGCAGCTTATGGCGGCGGAAGTCGTGACACCCGTGATCCTGCAGGGCAGCCCCGACCCACAGGTGACCGCGAGCGGCACACCCCTGTCACTGAACTTCAAGTTTGCGTCCACACTTGGCCTGTCCACCTATGACGGTAAAGGCAAAGTGACGGTTACCCCCACTGATGCCAAATGCAAATTCTACAAGGACGCAAAATGCGAGCCCAGTGATGAAGTTCCGCTGTCGAGCGGGCATACCATCAGCAACAGCGACCTCAAGAACGGCGCACTGACACTTTATGCTCGTTCCACCAGCGACACAGCCACAGGCCAGCTGACTGTCCAGCTCGCACTCGATAGCAACAGCGCCCCCCTGAAGGTGGCAACAGCGGCACCCGCCAGCGCCACGCTGTCGCTTCTGCCAACCAACAAGGTGACCCCCACCATTGCCACCAAGATCGATGCCAGCCACGACGATATCATCTGGTATCCGACGCTGGCCAAAGGCGCGCTGCCGTATGTGACCTTCGGGCTGACGCAAACCAATGGCGATATTGCCTTCAAGGGCGAAGGCGTCCTGGCCCGCAGAAACGAGAAGATCGCGCTTTTCTATGACAAGGCCATGACCAAGCCACTGGCCTTCACCGACAACAAGGCCGCCTTGATGACCGCCGCGATAACAGGTGAGACACCCTTCTATATCAAGGGGAGCGCCAGCGGCGAAACCGAGCTGACATTCGAACTGGTGAACGATTGCCAGCCCGCAATCCTGGTGCAGAAGCCGGTCAGCACCAAGCTGACCATCAAAGAGGTCACCGAGGTGGTCTCGCACGTGGACTGGCAATCCACCGCGATCCGCATTCTGCCGGAAAGCCAAGCCGGCGACGGCACGCCGGTGCGCGCCTATATCACCCAGAAAACCAGCGGCGGCGGCAACTTTACGGGCACTGCGACCCTAACCCGCTCAGACAAGCTTCTGGGCGTCTACAAAAGTGACAAACGGCCGCTCTTTTCCGGCAATAACCTGTCCGTGACTCTTTCAAACGAGGCCATCACCAACACCAAAAATGAATACACTGTTCAATGGCTTGGCGACACGGTGCCTGAGGACACGGTATCGCTGAAGCTCACCCCTGCAGAGGCGAGTGACCCTTATATTGTCACCAACCCTTCCAGCCAGCTGGCGACTGTCAATGAGGTGGGCGAACCACCCCTTGTGGTTGAGAAAACCAACACCGTAACCCCGGTGATTGAAACAGACTATAATCTGGTTCTGCAATCCCGCGGCTTCGCCGACGGCGAAAAGGAAAACGCCACCAGCCCGACCCTGGCGCATTTCTATTGCACCCAGTCAGACACGCAGATCGGCTATCAAGGCGACGGCACGCTGGCCCGCGACAATGCGGGCATCCGCATCTTCCGCGATAAGGACTGCACAGACGAGATACAATTTGTCGGCAACAAGGCAACCATCCCGAACCCCGACCTGTTAAAAAAAGACAAAACCTATTATCTTTCTGGCGCAAAGGCGGGCAAGACCAGCCTGACCCTGACGCTGGCAAAGCCCCCTAGCGACCTGGGCACAAAGCCACCTTTCGTCGTCAAAGACCCGGTGACCAAGCAAATGGGCGTGATAGCCCTGACGCTACAGGTCTTCCGTGACGACGGCAGCCAATCGCCGATCAAGGCTGTGGCAATGACCGACCGAGCCAAATGGCAGACCGGGCGTTTCCTGCCCCTGCAGGACGGCACGCTGTTTGGTCGGGCAAAACTGGTCGTTGGCAAGGTGGCGACAGACACCTGGCCTGGTGATGCCGGGGAGCATGTCATTTCGCTGGATGTCTCAAGTGACAAGGCGTCGGTTTGGGACGCAGCAACCGATGGCAGGATTGTCAGCAAAAAAGGCCAGCCGCTGACGCTGAAAAAGTCCGACCTGGGGTCGGACAAAACCTATTGGCTGCAATCTGACGGATCAGACCCAAGCACACAGGCCTGCGACATTCACCTGTCACTTGGCATGGACCGCAAGGACAAGGATGACGCCGCCTTCCAGGGCGCGCCTGACAGCATCAAGCCGGCTAAAAATGGAGACTGGGCGGCCGCAACAGTGGTCAAGATTGCCAGCCTCACCCCCAATATCGACAATTGGCGTCAATATACCAACCAGCCGATAGACTTCAGCCAAACGGCCAATACCAACCAGGACGAGGCCAAAACCGGCCAGAACATGCTGGTCACGGCCACCACTGAACCGGCGGTCAAGGGGATCGGGATCGATTTCATGCTGTGGGCCGATCCCGGCAACGCCGGCGATATACCCGCGGCAACCAAATCCATGAAGCTCGACAGCCACCTGCCCGCCTCAACCAACAGCAGCGGCAAGGCGTCAACCCGGCTGAAGATCGGCCGGTATGGTGGCCTCAAGTTCACCGGGGTTTCTTTCCTTGCGGACGACGCGGCAACCGGCGCCGCAACCTTTGGGGCTGACGCCACCAAAGCCCCTGCAAGCTACAAGACCAAACCTGTCACAGCGTGGCGCAAGATCAATTATAGTGTGGCCGCCATGAAGCGCCATGATGTCCTGTCGTATCAAGACAACTATTCGGACCTGTTCAATCGCGGCAAGCTTCAGAACACCTTTGCCGAAAGCTTCCTGGAACTGGCAACCAGCCCCGATGTAACGGAAGTGGACAATGTGCCAGCGCTTTACACCAGCAAAAGCCCCCGTACCCCGCAGTATTCTGACTGGATCGACGCCCGTATCCTCGATGGATCGCTGCCGGACTATACAGACCGGGCCTTCAACCTGATGTTCATTGAGCATGTGGCATGGGCCACCACTCAGCGCGAGCAATGGTTTTCGAATCCCGTGGTCAACGGCAACAAATTTGTTGCAAGCCTTGGCAAGCGGCGCTTCGACACGTCGACCAGCAGCCGCTTCATGGTGCCCGGGTCCGCCACCCTGCAGAAATATTCCCTGGGATTCATTCACCGCTGGACCGAAAACATCCCCGACAACAAGGTGAAGCTGACGGACAACGCCGACGGCAGCTATAACCTTGAAATTGACCTGCAAAACGTGAACAAGCACGGCGAAAACATCAAAGACCTCTGGGTCAAGATCACCTTGATCGACTTGCAGATCATCTGCGGCCTGTCTGTGAACAAGGAACCGGCCGTCATGACGGCCTGCCGCTATGCGGAACAGTTGGGACCGTCCGCAGGGGATGAAGTCTATTCCACCGCGGCCCATGAAGTAGGCCACTTCCTTGGGCTGACTCCCCTCTATCTGCCCACGGCTGCGCAAACCGGCAACAAATACTGGTATCAGGGCACGTCAGACAAAACCTATTACCTGGATACCGATCTCACCACGCTGAAGAATATCGCTGTGGGCATTGGCCAGGGGCCCCACTGCATGTGTGGCTTCACGAACTTCGCTGACCTGGTGGACAACCACAATGTCCGCGCCAAGGTGGACTGCCTGATGTTTGACATGACGGTAAAACCGCCAATCACCAAGGTCTGCAACACCTGCAAGAAATCCGTTTTCGGGCGCGAATATGCCCTGGCGAACACCAGCGCCCTCAACAAATATTGATGTATGATGCCGCCTGGCGGCACACGCGAAGGAAAAGTCCATGACTGATAGCACCAGCAGCAAGCCAAATGCGCCTGACGAAGTGTGGTACGATTTTGTGGAAGGCTGTTCGCCAACGATCGAACCCAGCCCCACAAGTCCGCACATGCAGTTCAACTGTCAGGAAGCCACGAGCGCGGGCGGCAACACCACTGCCATGTTCGCGGGCTATAACCTGGGCTGGCCCTATATTGAACTTTATGGTGGCCAGATGCCGGCGCCGATCAATGTGATGGCCACCAACCTTCTGACGGGCCAGGTCTATTTCAGCCCGGCCAGCCACAGCGACGCCAGCCTCCGTCTGGATGTGGAGCTTTATCTGAGCGATGTTGAA
>Ga0070727_10001352_pt1 | contig 26190 bp, 25 predicted proteins | sample tdAd472_FD_66722 | JGI IMG/M metagenome (GOLD analysis project Ga0070727, IMG submission 66722) | Marine sediment microbial communities from the Atlantic coast under amendment with organic carbon and nitrate - tdAd47.2 | ecosystem: Environmental > Aquatic > Marine > Coastal > Sediment | place...
AGCGCTGCGAAGCAGGACGCCAGAGCAAGCGGAGGACGATGCGAGCGAGACAGGGATATTGAGCGAGGTTAAGTGAGAACAAATACCCGGCATAAACGCCCACTGCTCGATCTACCGTTCGAGGTACTGGAGCTTGTCTTTAACCTCACGCCATTCGTCGGCGTCTTCGGGCGGGTCTTTCATTTCGGTAATGACCGGCCAATCGCGGGACAGTTCTTCGTTGAGCTTCAGGAAATGCTCCTGCTCTGCCGGCAGTTCATCCTCCGAGTAGATTGCCTCGACCGGGCACTCGGGTTCGCACAATGTACAGTCGATGCACTCGTCCGGATCAATGACCAGGAAGTTCGGCCCCTCGTGAAAACAATCCACGGGGCAAACCTCCACGCAATCGGTCAGCTTGCATTTGATACAGGTTTCAGTGACGACGAAGGTCATTCTGGAATCTCTCGGTTTTTCGGAGCGCGTACGCTATGCGAAGTCACGCATCATATCAAGCCGTGAAACGCTACATCACGCTCGCCGACACGAATACGCTACACTGCCCCTCAACCGGCCTGGCCGGCCCTAAATCGTTGTGAATAAACTGGTTTTTTGTGAGTAAAAACAAGAAATTACAGTCGATTGTCGTACGCTTCGCCGGCGACTCAGGCGACGGCATACAGCTCATGGGATCGCAATTTGCGGTCTCTACCGCGCTCGCGGGCCGCGACTTCGCTACCTTCCCGGACTACCCCGCCGAGATTCGTGCGCCGACGGGCACAACCTTCGGCGTGTCAGCCTACCAGATCAACCTGGGCGGCGATCCGATTACGACTGCCGGCGACGCGCCGGACGTGCTGGTCGCGTTCAATCCCGCGGCACTCAAGGTCAGCCTGCCGATGCTGAAAGCCGGTTCGCTGATCATCGTCAACAGCGACAGTTTTACAGCGCGTAAGCTGACGAAGGCCGGCTATGCAGAGGATCCACGCGAAGGCAACGCGCTGAATGATTTCCAGCTGGTCTCGGCCGACATCAGCCATCTGAATCTCGAAGCCATCAAGGTCTTCGGACTCAGCAAATCAGAAGGCGGTCGCTGCAAGAACTTCTGGGCGCTCGGATTATTGCTGTGGATGTTTGGCCGCGAACTCACGCCGATTGAGGACTGGATCGCCCGGCACATGGGCGGCCAGCCGACGATGCGGGACGCCAATATCACCGCACTGCGGGCCGGGCATGCCTACGGCGAAACCGTCGAGCTGGCTGCATCCCTGCCACAACTCAGCGTCGAGAAGGCGGACCTGAAGCCCGGCGAATACCGCGGCATTACGGGCGCCGAAGCCCTGGCGCTGGGCATCGCCGCCGGTGGCGAACTGGCGGACCGCTCCGTCATGTTCTGCTCCTACCCGATCACGCCGTCGTCACCGCTACTGCATCGACTGACCCGGCTGCAGGAACTCGGCGTCGGCACCTACCAGGCCGAGGATGAGATCGCTGCCATATGCGCTGCGATCGGCGCATCGTATGGTGGCATGATCGGCGTGACCTCGAGCTCGGGCCCCGGTATCGCGCTCAAGACAGAGGCAATGGGGCTTGCCGTCATCGCGGAGCTGCCGCTCGTCATCGTCAACTGGCAACGTGGTGGCCCGTCGACCGGCTTGCCGACCAAGACGGAACAGTCTGACCTCTACCAGGCCGTCTATGGGCGTAACGGCGACACGCCGATTCCCGTGCTGGCCGCCGCGTCATCAGAAGATTGTTTCGAAATGGCGATCGAGGCTGTGCGAATTGCGCTGCGGCACATGACGCCCGTCATCCTGCTCGCCGACGGCTACCTGTCGAATGCCGCCGAACCCTGGAAGATTCCGGATATCGACGCGCACCCGAAGATCGAGAGCCATGACGTGCCGGAGTCCACCGGTGACCTGACACCGCAGCGGCTCGCCTATCAGCGGGATCCGATGAGCCTTGGGAGGCCCTGGATTTCACCGGGCATGCCGGGCCTTGTGCATCGTATTGGAGGGCTGGAGAAAGATCTCGAGTCGGGCCACATTTCCTACGATCCCGATAACCATCAGCGCATGACCGATCTTCGCCAGGCGAAAGTCGACGCCGTTGCTGATTTCATTCCCGAGCAAACGATGGAGCATGGCGACGACCATGGTGATCTCGTTGTCGTTGGCTGGGGATCGACTTACGGGCCAATCTACCAGGCGGCGCGTATGACCGGCACCAGTTTCGTCCACCTGCGGCATATCAATCCGCTGCCGAAAAACCTTGGCGAATTACTCGGCCGATTCGACAAAATCCTTGTTCCGGAAATGAACAACGGGCAACTGACGACACTCTTGCGCGATCGGCTCGGCATCAGCCCGGTACCGTTCAACAAGGTGTCCGGACAACCATTCCAAATCGCGGAACTCGTCGAGGAAATCGAACTCGTGTCCGGAGGTGGCCAGCAATGAGCGACAAACTCACGGCAAAGGATTTCGCGAGTTCGCAGGAGGTGCGCTGGTGCCCCGGCTGTGGTGATTACGCGATTCTCAAAGCCGTTACCAAGGCGCTCGCCGATGTCGGTGCAAAACCGGAATCAACCGTGTTCGTGTCGGGCATTGGCTGCGCGGCACGCTTCCCGTACTACATCAACAGCTACGGCTTTCACACGATCCACGGCCGGGCACCCGCCGTCGCGACCGGGCTCAAGCTCGCCAACCCCGACCTCGACGTCTGGGTGGTGACAGGTGACGGCGACGGCCTGTCGATCGGCGGCAATCACCTGCTGCATACGCTGCGCCGCAATGTCGGCGTGAAGATACTGCTCTTCAACAACGAGATTTACGGCCTGACGAAGGGCCAGTACTCGCCCACTTCGCGCGTCGGCACCACGTCGCCATCGAGTCCGTCGGGATCCGTCGACACGCCCGTGTCCCCGGGACAATTCGTGCTCGGCTCGGGTGCGAAGTTTTTTGCGCGCGCCGTCGATACGGACAAGGCGGGTCTTGGCGAGGTCCTGCAACAGGCACACGCATTCGGCGGCGCATCGTTCACGGAGATCTTCCAGAACTGCATCGTCTACAACGAAGATGTGTTCGCGTCGTTCACCGAGCGCAAGAACGCAGCGCAAACGCAGTTGCATCTCAGGCACGGCGAACCGATGCTGTTCGGCGAGAATAGTGACAAGGGAATTCGTTTTAATTCAGAGAGTTATGCGTTGGAGGTCATCGACGCAACGGAGTCACCCGACGCTGTTCTCGTGCATGACGAGGGCAACGCCGTGCTGGCGAGACTCCTGATCGACATGCACATGCCGGTGGCCCTGGGCGTGATCTACAAACAACCGGCACAACGATTCGAAGATGCGTTCTACGCACACCACCCCAGTCGAATGAAGAGAACAAAGAGCGTCACCGATTTCATCAAGGGGCCGAGTAGCTGGACCGTCGACTAACGTCTCGGCCTAGTCCGACAATATCGTCAGGCTGCTTCCCGCTTCGACGATAACGGAAAAAAGCACAAGGTATGCCAGCAGCATGGCCAGCGATTTCGCGACTGCTCCAGGCCAGCTTGCGGCATATACGCGATGCACGGATATCACGAAGTAGCTCAGCAAGTACGCGAACAGAAGAACCTGCAGCCCTATCGGAAACCAGTGCGGAACATTTTCCAGCGGCAGCATGAACGCCAGCACGACATAGGCGGCACTGTGCAGGTGAATCGAGAAAATCAAATGGTCGAAGTAGAGCCTGCCCGAAAAGGCGACCTTGAGCAGCAACGCGAAGATCGGCAGAAGTATGAACATTAGACGGGGGAGTTCGTCCGACAGAAACTTCGCCTGCCCCGGAGCGTCTGCGTCGATACTCTGACCTGCGTCCAACATCACACCCTGTCCTGCAAGCCATGCGGCAAACACGAAAAACAAGACACTGACGACGATGTACAGACGCAGCGGGGGCGTGTAGGTCCGTCGCCTTCCAGCCAGAAATTCGGCCGTTAATGTGCCCGGTTGCAGGAACAATGTCCGTACCGTTCGAAATGCCCGGCCGTCGACCTCAAAGGTCTCTTTAACGAGGTCACGCACCAGGTCCGTCATCGAGCGTTTCAGATCGATGTCCTTTTGTCCGCAGTCGGGACAGTACGCACTGTCGAATGGCGCGTGACAATTTCGACAATGCTTCATTAGCGTCCGACTACCTTGCGGTCCATGTTCCGTTGAGCTGTTCAGCGATGCCGTCGGCCTCCAGTTTCAACAAGTGCGCCAGCAACGAGCGCTCGGCGAGGCCGTACAGATGGTCGGCTACGTCGCGATAAACATGCGGCACCAGGTCGTGCGACGACAGCCCCGGGTTCGCTTTCAGCGTAGCAAGCACTTTCGCTTCGCGTTCGAGCCGGTGGTCGATGATCCAGTTGATCGCGCGAACAGGATCGTCGATACGATCGCCGTGGCCGGGCAGTAGCGCTTCATGGTTCATGACTTTCAGCCGGCGCAAGGATTCGATGTAGGCCTTCATGTCGCCGTCCGGCGGGTTGATGACCACGGTCGAACCGTCGATAACCTGGTCGCCGGTTACGAGCCAGTTGGTTTCGACATGCCGGTAGCAGACGTGGTTCGAGGCGTGGCCGGGCGTGTGTATGGCCTCCAGCCGGAATTCCTCTATCTGCAGTGCATCACCGTCGGCGAGTACACGATCGGGATTGAAGGTTAGGTCCTGCTGTTCGCCCTGCGGTGCGGGAATGCCCAACACCTCCGCACCGGTTCGTTTCGCGAGCGGCATTGCCGCGGGCGAGTGATCAGGATGAGTGTGCGTTACGAGGATCCAGCGAATCGGGGCGCCAGCCGTCTGCACGATTCGCTCGATATGTTCTTCGAAATTCGGGCCCGGATCCACGACCGCGATTTCAGTTGTTCCGAACAGGTAGGTGTTCGTTCCGGGTCCGGTCATCATGGACGGATTCGGCGCGAGCAAACGGCGTACGCCGGGCGCCAGCTCGGCGAGTCGTGGCAATTCCGGTCCAAAAGCCGTCACTTCAGCGACCCGGCGTCCCGGCCTTCGACGATGATGCGCGACTCGTCATTGCGCTTGCCAATCTCGGGAAATATGCATGGCACGCCTTCAGCTGACAGGGTCGCAGCCCAGTGCAACAACGCAACCGTTGACTCGTGATCAGCAAGGCTCTCGAGGGTCTTGATTGTTGGAAAATGCATCGACATCGAACCGTCGCGCTCCGACGCCAGCGCGTCCTGCGCAGTAATCCAGCATGATTCCGTGAGTTCGCCACCGCAATGTATCGCGTTCTGCCCTGCAGGCATCGCCGCCAGGAAAAATCGGGTGGAGTAGCGCTTGGGCAAGGCTTCGGGTGTGATCCAGAAACTGAAGTAGTTGAGCGCGGCGCAGCTGAGGCGTACGCCGTTGTCCATTACGAACGTGCTCCAGGCCAGTTCGCCGCGGTTCAATCCGTCGCGTGCCACGTCGAGGTCGACGCCACTAGCACCGATGTCGGCCAGCAACACGCCGGACTCTTCGAACAGTTCCCGGATCGCGCCGCTGAAATAGTCGAGTCCGTTCTCGATACCGAGCAGCGTGTCAGCTTGCTGGCGTGTGACGCCGTCGCAGTATTCGGCAACAAGTCGGTCCGCTTCGTCGAGCACGCCGCCGGGAAACGCAAATGCACCACCGAACGACGACTTTTCATGCCGCCGCATCATTAGAAGCTCCGGCGCACCCGGCGCCTCACGCGCGAGAACAACCGTGGATGATGGCCGTGCGACGGGAATATCAGTCAACAGCGGACTGCCCGGCGTCGCCCGTTTCGATGTGTGCTTTCAGCCTTTGCAGTGCTTCGCCGATGACATAGTCGACCGGCAAGGCAATGGCACCAAGTCCGCCCGCGCGGTAACCACCCACGGCGTAAGTGAACTTGATGCGGGTACCCTCTTCCGCATCGAAGAACTCCCAGGTCATATTGCCGCCGACGCCCATCAATCCGAGTGGCCCGAGCCCGCCCGTGAGGCGCAGAACGGTCCCAGGATTAACGAAGGTCACAGTCATGTGAACAACGCCACCGCCATTCACGAAGCTCTCGCAAAAGCAGCCCTGCGGCTTCGCCGCGATGCTCATCTGTCCGGCATCACCGGCTACGGTGTGGTCGTCGCTCCACCACCGGCCGACCTCTCCGACAGCCGCTTGCCAGGCGCGCGCGCGCGTAGCATCGATGACGACCTCGTGGACGGTCGTAAAGCCGTTATCCGCTGAATCGGTGACCTCGGGCTGCGCGATGCCAGTCGCGGCTACGAGCAGCAATAGTGCAATGATACGCATCACTGGAACTCCGGGCGTTTGCTTGGACTGGCTACTTTAACCAAAATGACCCGATGAATCCCGGCGCCCAGGCACTCACGTACTTCGTCCAGCGTGCGGAACGCGTCGCCGTTGTCAGCGGCGCTGGCGTCAGCACGGGATCCGGCATCCCCGACTACCGTGACAGGAACGGCGACTGGAAGCACGCGAGGCCAGTGCAGTTTACGCAGTTCGTCGGCAGTCCCGCGGTACGCCAGCGTTATTGGACGCGGAGTTTCACGGGCTGGGCGCGCATCGCCGGCGCAAAACCGAACGCGGCTCATCGGGCGCTTGCTGCCCTCGAATCGGTGGGCATGATTGATACGCTGATCACCCAAAATGTGGACGGGCTGCATCGTCAGGCGGGCAGTCGCAAGGTCATCGACCTGCATGGCCACCTCGCAAACGTCCGCTGCCTCGACTGCCAGCAAGTGACCTCGCGGGAAACCTGGCAACTACGTCTCGCCGATACTAATCCCGGCTGGAACGGCAAGGCCGAGTTCTATGAGCCCGACGGAGACGCCAGGCTCGAAGAAGAGGACGTCGGCACGTTCAGTGTTCCCGATTGCGATTCCTGCGGTGGGGTCGTCAAGCCCGACGTGGTCTTCTTCGGCGAAAACGTGCCGCGAGAACGTGTCGCGTCGGCGGTCGAAGCTACCGATCGCGCCGACGCGCTGCTCGTGGTCGGCTCGTCACTGATGGTTTTTTCGGGTTACCGGTTCGCGAGGAGAGCCGCCGACTCAGGGAAACCCCTCGCTATCGTCAATCGCGGCCGCACACGGGCCGATGACATCGCAACTTTGAAGATCGATGCCGACTGCGAGGACGTGCTCGCGCGCGTCAGCAACGCCTGTGTCTGACGACCTGCGCGTGGTCTACGAGAGCCGCAACCGCGCCGCCTGCGCGGACCGCGCCCTGGTACTGGCGGTGGCCGAGATCCCGCACCAGGTACTGCACGAGTCAGGCAGTTCCGTAATCGTCGTGCCGGCCGAATACTCGGCACGTGCGGTCGAGGAGATCGCTTATTACGACGAAGCGAATCCGCCTGTCATCAGAAAACCACCGAAGATCATTCGCTACCAGAATGCGGTGCCCGGCATCGTCGCCTACATTCTCGTCGTATGTGTCGTAGCGTGGCTTGCGGGTGAGTCAGCGTTTGGCGAGAACTGGTTTCGCGCCGGGCGCATCGACGGGGTGCTCGTGCGGTCCGGCGAATGGTGGCGCACCGTCACTGCGCTGACGCTTCATTCCGGATTGCGGCACATCGCCGGCAACCTCGTATTCGGCGTACTTTTCGGACTATTCGCGGGCCGCATACTCGGTTCCGGTGTCGCCTGGTTCGCGATCATTGTCACAGGTGCGCTGGGCAATCTGCTGAACACGCTGCTGCTTGAAACGGCACACCGATCCATCGGCGCATCGACGGCCGTGTTCGCAGCGCTCGGTATCGTCGCAGGTTACGTGTGGCGGGCCAAACTGATGTCCCAGGAACGATGGGTTTATCGCAATGGCCCGATCGTCGGCGGCCTTGCCCTGCTTATGTACACCGGTACCGGCGACGAGAACACCGACATCGGCGCGCACCTGTTCGGATTCGTTTGCGGCTTCGGCGGCGGCATGCTGCTGACGCTCGCGAAGCAACAGATCCTGGAAACGCGCTGGCAACTCCTGGGCGGCGTCGCTGCGGCACTGCTCGTCTTCGTCGCGTGGAGCGTCGCATTGCTTGGTTGATGCCTCGCTTATTCATGTAGAATCCCGGCCGGGGAAACGGACGCACGCCCGCAGCTGACGTTCATGAAAAAAATTCTACTGTTCTTGCTGATACTGGTTGTCGTACTTGCGATCGCCGCGCGTATTCGATATGGCGGCGGCGAGTCGTATGCCGACCTGACGACGACACCGCTGATTGGTGACGACGCGCTCGAGCAGGTTCTGGAGTACCCCGAACCCATCGGCAATGTCGCCGTGAGCAAATCCGGCCGTCTGTTCTTCACCGTGCACCCGGAATCGAGGCCGAGAGGCAACAAGCTGCTCGAATACGTCGACGGAGCGTCCGTGCCATACCCCAACGTCCAACGGCAGTCAGAATTGTTCGATACGGTACTCGGCGTCGCCATTGACCGTTACAACCGGCTGTGGACGATTGACCATGGCAATCACGGTACGCATGCACCCCGTCTTCTGGCATTCGACCTCGACAATGGTGGCGTCATTCACGATCACCAGCTGCCGCCCAAGATCGCCCCGGCTGGCTCGTTTCTACAGGACCTGCAAATCAGCGCGGACGGTCGCACGCTGGTCATCGCTGACGCGAGTTTCTGGCGCAAGAGCCCGGCGATCATCGTTTACGACATCGAATCGGGAACGGCAAGGCGCGTTCTCGAGTCGCACCCAGCGGTTTCGGCAGAAGACTATGTCATCAGGAATGGCGACCACGAAATGAGCTTCTTCGGTGGCCTCGTCACACTGCGTGGCGGGGTTGACGGTATCGCGCTCGGTCCCGAGTGGCTGTATTTCGCGGCGCTCAGCGGTTCGGAACTGTATCGTGTCCGCCTTCGCGACCTGCGCGACGAGAAGCTGCCCGAGTTGCAGCTCGCCAGGCGCGTCGAGAGAATCAGCCTCAAGCCGCTCTCGGACGGGCTCAGTATCGATACAGAAGGCAATGTCTACGTGACCGACGTCGAGCACCGTTCAATTTTCGTGGTCGGGGCTGATCGCGAGCCGCAAACGCTAATTCGCTCGGACGAAATTCGCTGGCCAGACGCGCTTTCGTTCGGACCGGACGGCTGGCTGTATGTCGCCGACAGCGCCCTGAGCGAGGTAATTCTGCGACCTCAGGAACACATCCACTCACAAGGTCCGTACAAGATTTTTCGATTCAAACCAGGTATCGACGGCACGCCCGGCCAATAACATGCAGATTTTTCTGCTCTATGCGGCCGTCGTACTGATCTGGGGCTCCACATGGAGCGCGATTCCATTTCAGCTCGGTGTCGTCGCCGTAGAAGTTTCGGTCGCCTACCGTTTCGGGCTCGCCGCAATTGTTCTTTATTTGTATGCCATCGTATCCCGGCGTCAGCTTCGGCTACCGGCCGGCACCTATCCGTTCGTCTTCGTGCAAGGCACGCTGCTGTTTTGCATCAACTACTTTCTCGTCTATTACGGGACCGCCTACCTGACATCCGGCGTGGTGGCCGTGTTGTTCAGCAGCATCCTGGTCTTGAACGCGATCTTCGAGCGCTTGTTTTTCGGCAAACGAATCGAGGCGCGGTTCTGGATTGCGGCACTCATCGGCATCTCCGGTATCAGCCTGATCTTCTGGAGCGAGATTGCCAATGTTGGCCTGAGCGACCAATCAATTTACGGCGGCTTGCTCGTCTTGTTCAGTACTCTCATTGCGTCTTTAGGCAATATGGCTGCCGTCGTTAACACGAACAAGGGCCTGCCTGTGGTTGCGGTAAATGCGCACGCGATGGCGTTCGCCACTATGCTGGCCTTGACAATTTCGGCCGCGCTCGGTCGAGAGTTCAATTTTCTGCTGAGGGCGGACTACATCGTCTCGCTCCTTTACCTCGCCGTTTTCGGTTCGGCCGTAGCGTTTGGATGCTACCTGGCATTACTGCGTCGCATCGGCGCGTCACGGGCGGCGTATAGCACCGTGCTGTTTCCGATCGTCGCGCTGCTGATATCGACATTCCTCGAGGGATACCGCTGGACGATCCTCGCTATCGTCGGTATGTTGCTGACGCTCGTCGGCAATTGGCTGATCTTGAGTCAACGAAAGAATAACTAACCGCATAAAGGAGCGCACATGAACACCGATAAGCTGCCCGATCTCGGCTTCGACTGGGCCGAAGCCTGGATCATGGTGAAAACGACAGGCGTCGACTTTGCCGTCAACGTTGTCATCGCGCTCGTCATCTTCTACGTCGGTAAGTGGATCGTAAACCTGATCGTGAGTGGCATGCTGAAAGCCATGAAGAAAGGCGAAATGGACAAGACGCTGAGCCGGTTCATCGCCAACCTCGCGCGCATGCTGTTGATGCTGTTCGTTATTATTGCCGCCATTAACCAGCTTGGTGTGCAGACAGCATCACTTATCGCGTTGGTCGGTGCCGCCGGTCTCGCCGTCGGCCTGGCATTGCAGGGCTCACTGGCCAACTTCGCCTCGGGCGTTCTGATCGTGCTATTCCGGCCCTACAAGGTGGGTGACTTCATCGAGGGAGCGGGAATTGCCGGCTCGGTCGAAGAGGTCCAGATACTAACCACGGTTTTGAAGACGGGCGACAACAAGCAGGTCATCGTACCGAACAGCCAGATCATGGGATCGACGATTACGAACTACTCCGCGAACGAAACGCGTCGCGTCGATCTCGTGGTCGGCGTCAGCTACGACGATGACCTCGACCAGGTCCGCAAGGAACTGGAGTCACTCGTCGCCGCAGATGACCGTATCCTGGACGAACCGGCCGTTACGATTGCCGTTTCCGAACTGGCGGACAGCAGTGTCAATTTCGTCGTACGTCCCTGGGTAAAATCAGCGGATTACTGGGGCGTCACCTTCGAATTGACCGAAGCCATCAAGAAGCGCTTCGACGAAGTCGGAATTTCATTCCCGTATCCGCAACAGGACGTGCACGTGCACAATGTGTCGACGGACCAGGCCTAGTCCGTAATATCGGGCTCGACGAAGCACCACTCGAGATTCGGTATGCGCGCTTTCAACTCGCGTTCCAGCGAGTTGATGGCGCGCACTGCCGACTCGATATCCAGGCCCGCCTGCATCTTGACCTTGGCAGCCAGCATTGTGTCAGGACCGAACTGAATCGTGATTGTGTTCAGCACGCATTCGATTTGCTCAGCCTCGGCGATGATCTCGTCGATCGCCCCCTGGATTTCCGGATCAGCCGACCGCCCCAGTAGTAGTGACCGGATTCGCCAGGCGACGAATGCAGAAATCACGATCAACACAACACCGATACAGATCGAGCCCATCGCGTCGTAAACCGGGTCGCCGGTCACCCAGGCCATGACCAGGAACACCAACGCCAGGATCAGTCCGACCTGCGCGCCGATATCCTCCCCGAGTACGACGACGAGTTCCGAGCTGCGAGTGTGCTTGAGCCACTCGCCAAATGGCCGCGTGCCACGCACCAGCTTGATCTCCCTCAGCGCGCCGAACAGCGACCCTGCCTCGAGCAGTATCGCCAGTAGCAGGACGATGATGGCCACCCAGATCATCGACAGCGGCTCCGGATTCTGCAGCTTGTGAATTCCCTCGTAAATCGAAAACAGGCCACCCATGCTGAACAACAGTATGGCAACGACGAAACTCCAGAAGTAACTCAGCTTGCCGTAGCCCAGCGGATGCTCATCATCCGCCGGCCGTTGCGACTGTGTCAGGCCGAGGTACAACAGAACCTGGTTGCCGGTATCCGCATAAGAGTGAATCGCTTCGGCCATCATGCTGCCGGACCCGGTCAGCCACGCGGCCCAGGTCTTGGTGATCGCGATACCGAAATTCGCAACAAACGCGTACAGAATCGCTCTTGCAGTTGACGAATGTGCAGATGAAGCCATGTTGCGCCTTCCAGCGTGTCAACGAATGCCGATGTCGTGCGTTTGACAAAAGGGGCTGTGCGCAGCTTAACGTCGCAGGTATCCGAAACCAAGCGACATAAGATCGCGGCTTAAGGCCGCATTCAGTCGTGTGAGGCATAATAAGATGAAGCTCAAAAGGACGATTGAGACCTGATGCGCAAATATTTAGACAATCTCACCGCGGTCGTGGCGATGGCTGTACTCGCCGGCTGCGCGGCGCACCCCGATCCGATTATTGACACCAAGGGAGTCGATCCCGAGATGCTCGCCCAGGACTGGGACGAGTGCGAAGCATTTACCCACGAGATAGACATCGCCACGGGCGTGGGTAAAGGCGCGGCCCTGGGAACAGCCGTAGGCGCAGCCACCGGAGCCGTCAGTAACCGGCGTGAGGTCGGCGAAGCTGCCGGGCTCGGCGGAATCTACGGTGGCACGCGTTCCGGACTCGAGGCAGATCGTGAGAAGCAGAAGGTCTTTAAGAACTGTATGAGGGGCCGCGGCTACCGCGTTTTGAACTAGGGAACGCGTCAGTAGACACGATACTTCGTTGAAAACGGCCTCGGCATGCTCATGTACGTGGCTTGTACACTCCGCTGCCTCGGCCGTCTTCGCCTGGTTTCGCGCCAACTGACATGTTCCTTGAACTCATGGATTTAACAGAGTACTGTGTTTTTATACAGTATCGGATCGCCCATGCCGAACCGTCATCACAAAGGCCGCGGCGCCGTGTCGGACCGCGAGGGCCGCTTCGCGACGCGTCCCGTCGAGTTCGAAGCCGAAGAGGCCTTCGAGCGCTCCCAGGTCGTGCCGCAGACAGAACTTCGCGCGATGCGCACGAGTAGCATCATCTCGACCAACACATCGCCCGACGTGCCATTCGACCGTTCCATCAACCCCTACCAGGGATGCGAACACGGTTGTATTTACTGCTATGCGCGGCCGAGCCACAGTTACCTGGATTTGTCACCCGGGCTCGATTTCGAAACCCGAATTTTCTACAAGCCCGATGCCACTGCGCGACTCGCCGAGGAATGGGAAAAACCGGGCTACGTCTGCAAGCCGATTACGATCGGCGCCAACACCGATCCTTACCAGCCGGCCGAACGTTCGACCAAAATCACCCGTGAGTTACTTGAGTTTTTTCTGCTGCACTCACACCCGGTCAGCGTGATTACCAAAAGCAATTTGATCACTCGCGATCTGGATTTGTATGCGCAACTTGCCAGCCGCAAACTTTGCTCCGTGGCCATCAGCGTGCCGACAATGAATCGTTCACTAAAACGCGTTATGGAACCGCGCGTGCCATCGGCCGAAGCACGTCTGCAGGCCATGGAGGATCTCGCAGCCGCTGGTGTTCCCGTCGGGATTTTGTACGCGCCGCTCATACCGGCTATCAACGATGACGAAATCGAACAGGTTCTCCAGGCAGCGGCGGCGGCCGGGGCAACGCAGGCCGCTTACATTTTTCTTCGCTTGCCGCACGAAGTGAAAGATCTTTTCGTCGAGTGGCTCGAAACCCACTTTCCGGATCGCGCCCAGCGCGTCATGAGCCTCGTGCGACAGGCAAGCGGTGGCCGTGATTATGACAACCGCTTCAGTATCCGCCAGACAGGTCGCGGCGCCTATGCCGAGATGCTCGGCAAACGCTTCAGAGCGGCGTGCGTGCAAAATAATCTCGAGAGGGATCGCTATCAGCAAACGCTGGTCTGCGACTTGTTCGATCCGCCGGGTCAACAACAGCTGGGATTGTTTTGATGAAATGGCTGTTGCGCCCGATTCGGGCGTCCCTTTTTGCAATCAGCGAGGTATAGTTGAGACACGAACTAAATCGCCTTCCGAGTGTCATAAAAAAAGCCCGCAATCGCGGGGACTCCGTTCCGCCCGCGGTGATAACGCATAGTATGAGCATGATTTTCAAGAACATTCTGCGTACTTTTGTACTCGCCTCCCTCGTGGTCGGCGGCCTGGGTAACGCACAGGATGTGCCTGATGAGGAGGTCACGACAGACGACGGCGGGCTCATGGACCAGGTGGTGCCCGTCGCCGACGATGACGTCAGCGAAGAAACGCAGCTCGAAGGCCCGCCGATACAATCCGATGTCAGCCCGAAAGTCGAACTCCTGGAGCTGTTCGAAAACTACAAGCGGCTCATGAGCGAAGGCATCTACGACGAAGCGGATACTGTCGCGAAAAGAATCGTTACGCTTGCCATTCAAATCACTGGACCACGATCTTCGGAGACGGCGAAAGCTCTCACCAATCTGGGTATCGTGCAGCATCGCAACAAGCAATTTGATGCTGCACAGCAAAACTTCGAGTCGGCTATCGATATCATCGAGGACGTCGAAGACCGACTCAACGGTCGGCTCATTAATCCACTGAAGGGTCTCGGCGCCGCACAGCTCGAGGCAGGCAGGCCGGACCTGGCCAAGCAGACTTTCAACCGTGCCGTACACATCACACACGTCAACGACGGACCGCACAATATGGGGCAGATCGAAATTCTGGAGTCGCTTGCCGAAACCAGTGTGCGGCTAGGCTCGGTCGAAGACGCGCGCGAGATGCACGACAAGATATACAGGCTGCAGCAGCGCCGCTACGACGACGACCAGTTGGCGCTGGTCCCGCCGCTCATGCGCCGCGCGGAATGGCAGCACCGCGCCGGCTATATCATGGACGAACAAGCAACATACCGGCGCGCAATTCGCATCATCGAAGATTTCGCCGACAAGAAGGACCTCCGCCTCATCGATCCGTTGACAAGGCTCGGCGAGTCTTACTTTTATACCGACATGCACGGCGACCAAAATACGTATCACACGCCGGTAACCGGTGAGATCTATTTCAAGCGCGCGCTCAAAATCGCCGAATCGCATCCGGACTCGGACTGGGCAGTCGTGACCAACTCGAAGATCGCTCTGGGTGATTACTACATGATGCAAGGCATGAATACGCGTGCCCGCAGGATTTATCAGGACGTTTGGGAAAACCTCACAAGCGACGAGCAGAAACTGATATTTCGTGACCAAACGTTCGGCGAGGCGATCCCGCTGAATCAACGGCCGCTCCCCGATTTCGCCGGAGAGTCGAACCCGAGCGCACTCACTGGCACGGAGAGCGAGTTCGAGCAGGGAAACGTTACGGTAAGTTACACCGTGACCGACCGCGGACGTGTCATTGACCTGGAGGCAGTCGAGGTTTATCCGCCGGAATTCGTCGACATGCAGCGGGCTGTCCAACGTGAAATGCGTGTAAGAATGTATCGTCCGCGTTACGAAGAAGCCGAGCCGGTGAAATCCGAAGGTCAGGTACTCACGCACATGTTCTACTACAAGCAGTCGGATCTCGACGACCGACGTGAGGCAGCCCTCGAGGCCGAGTCCACCTGAACATTGCCCCGGCCAGGGATGTCTTATGAGAGCACAATTGACCGGCAGACTCCTGATCGCATTGGCGGGCCTGGCATTGGGATCGCCGCTTTTCGCCGATTGCCGAGATGAGTGGATTTGCGTCGATGCTGTGAGCCAGGGCGGCAATGTTGAACTACGCGCGAAGAACCTGCGCGATTTCCCGGTTACCTATACGCTAAAAGTGCTCACGCGGTACTTCGACGTTGCCGGGCCGACGACGGTCACACGCACACTGGCGCCACAGGAGTCCGCGCGTGTTATGACGCTCAACCAGAGCGATGCAGAGCGCAAGGGGCGCTATCGTTACGAGCTCGAATGGACCGTCGGCGACAAGGATGCCGTGCACGATGACGACTATCTCTACGCGCTCCCGTACGCGAGCGGCAGATCCTATCGCGTATTGCAGGGCTATGGTTCTCGCTTCAGTCATACCGGCCTCGAAGCCTATGCCATAGATTTCGACATGTCTGAGGGGACGCCCGTGCACGCTGCACGCGCCGGCGTGGTGGCACGTGTCGAGGAGTCGCACTCGGTAGGCTGTTGGAGTGACGGTTGCGGCCGCTATGCGAACTACATCGTTGTCCTTCATAGCGATGGCACCACAGGCGAGTACTATCACCTGCAGCAAGATGGCGCGCTCGTCGAGGTCGGTAACAGCGTCTATCGGGGCCAAAAGATCGGGCTCTCGGGTAACACCGGACATACGACAATGCCGCACCTGCACTTCGCCGTATATCGTGCGACGGAGTGGGGCAATACACAATCGATTCCCGTGCACTTTAAAAGTGCGGATGGCACGGTCAAACGACCACGTCACGGCGGACGCTACGAGGCGACCTGATATGTTGCGAGAACAGAAGAAACCCGGCATGCCGACGCGCGATAAGGCACTGCCCGGACGTGACGAGCCGATGACGGTGGTCACCACTCACTTCGTCAACGGCAATCCGACGCAAGGCCCGTTCGCGGAACATCTATCGCAAGCCGTTCTTGGGCTCGGCTGTTTCTGGGGCGCGGAGCGCCGATTCTGGGAAACGGCCGGCGTGTTCAGTACGGCAGCGGGTTACGCCGGCGGCGTCACACGAAATCCGACCTACGAAGAAGTCTGCAGTGGCATGACAGGGCATACGGAAGTCGTACTGGTTGTCTTCGATCCCGAAGTCATCAGTTACGAGCAACTGCTCGCGGTATTCTGGGAGGCACACGACCCCACCCAGGGCATGCGTCAGGGCAACGACACTGGTACGCAATATCGCTCGGCCATCTACACTGCCGACGACGCCCAACAGTGCGCAGCGCGACATTCATTGGCAGCCTACGAAACCGAACTCGCCAGAGCGGGTTACGGCAGGATCACGACCGAAATCCTGCCGCTCGATTCGTTTTACTACGCTGAGGACTATCACCAGCAGTACCTTGCCAGGAACCCGGCCGGGTACTGCGGTATCGGCGGCACCGGCGTGAGCTGCCCAACCGGCATCGGCGCCGACCGCCAGTCAGCCTGACAGAAGCCGGTGCCAAAAAGCGCGCGTCCCTCTTTGTCGTTCGGGGCGAGGAGTTGCACAGCTGTAACGCTCCGCCCAATCCCGGTAGTATCGGCGCCTTATCCAGGCAGGACCCCGACGTGGCCGAAAAATCGAATAAACCCGGCAAAGCCCGCAGACCCGGCCGCAAACAGGCCGAGGAAGCCGTTCGCACCCTGTTACTTTGGGCCGGCGAGGACCCGCGTCGCGAAGGCCTGATCGACACGCCGAAACGCGTCGTCAGCGCCTACGAGGATTGGTTCGGCGGCTATAGGGAAGACCCCGTACTTTTCCTGAAACGCACTTTTGAGGAAGTCGAGGGCTACGACGAGATGATCGTTTTACGCGACATCGGCTTCGAGTCCCATTGCGAGCACCACATGGCGCCGATCATCGGCTGCGCTCACGTCGGCTACCTCCCCAGCAACAAGGTCGTCGGCATCAGTAAACTTGCGCGAGTCGTCGAGGCATTCGCGCGCCGCTTCCAGGTTCAGGAAAAAATGACGGCACAGATCGCCAACTGCATTTGGGACGTGTTGAACCCGAAAGGCGTCGGTGTCGTTATCGAGGCGACCCACCAGTGCATGACGACCCGCGGCATTCACAAGTCCGATGTCTCGATGGTGACGAGCCAGATGCTCGGCCTGTTCCGCAAGGATGCGCGGACCCGCGCCGAGTTCCTGGGAATGCTCGACGGCAGACGCTAGCCGGCCTCGGTCAGTCGAGGCCGAGTTCGGCCAAGCCCTGTCTGAATGTGATGTCGACGGGTATACCGGCGCTTGTCAGCCGGTCGAGGTCCGCCTGTAATTGCGGCCCGATCACACCCTTGGTCGCCATTAGTTCCGACGCACCCGCGTAGTCACCGTCGCCCTGCAAGGTCAGCAACAGGCGCGACAGGTCCGTCATCGCCTGCGTCATACGCTCGCCGTCGACACGGTAGGTGCCCGTCTCGGGGTCCCGCAGAAACGCGCCGTGCTCCTCGAAGAAGTTGAAGCGCACCATGTTTGCCTTGCCGTGCGCGCTGCTGGCGCCGAATCGAATGGAGCGAAAGATACTCGACATGAACGTGACGTAGTGATCCATGAGGTCGACATCACCGAGTTCGCCAGCCTTGTGCAGCTCCGTCACCATGTAAAGACCCAGCACGTCGGCCTTGCCTTCTTCCATGCCGGATGCGACGTCAAGCAATGCCCCTCGCACCGTTTCGCCGCCATTGATCGTATTCTTGATGCCGAGACCGTGCGCGACTTCGTGGAACATCGTATTCCCGAAGAACGCGTCGAAGGTCACATGCTGCCGTTGCGATTCGTCGATGAGCAGCCCCGCAATCGGTTCCAGGATTTTCTCGAACTTGGCCTGCATTGCGTTCTTGAGTTGCAGGCGTCGGGTGCCCTTCTCCAGCTGCACCTGCTCGTCGTTCGGCAGGTTGATGGCAATCGTCTTCGAACCTGCATTGCTGTGGCCGGCGTAATAGACGACGTCGTAGGCATTGAGGTCAGAGTCTGTCCCGGGTGTTTCCCACTTGTACTCGTCCGGTACCGGCAGACCTTCCTGCAGCTCGGGCAGGAACATCGCGAAGCGACTCAGGCGGTCGCTCCATTCCAGGTCCTTGATCAGCACGTAAGACTCGTAGGCCGCCCTGTAACCATACATTCGGTCCTCGTAAGTCTCGATGGGCCCGATAACCACGTCGATCTCGTTGGTCTTGACGTCCATCCAGAATAGGTCGCTGGCCTGAAAATCATCGCTGATCAACGCAGCAGCTCGCAGCTTCAGATACGTCGCGAAGCCCTGGTCTTCCGCCAGGCCCGCGGCCTGGCGCAGCAGTGCCGCGGCGCGACTGAGTTCGTCGGCGTATGCGACGTGGTACGGAACCAGTATGAGTTCACCGTCAGCATTGCGCCGAATCAGCGAGTAGAGGCCTTTCTTGCCCGGCAGGTAGGCCGCGTCGAATTCCTCCTTGCTCATGTCCAACGGATAAAAGTTTGCGCCGAGCGGCTTCGCACCCGCGTCGTCGATAAACGGCGCATCGTCGGCAAGCCGGTCCCAGGGCCCGTAATTCAGTTCGGCGAAGCGTCGCGCTTCGTCGATGCCGATGCCGGCCAGCCACGCCTCATAGCCGTCGCCGTAAGCCTGGCGCCAGTACAGGTCGTCCATGATCTCGGACGCCTCTATCAGCACCTTTATCATCTCGCGTTGATTGTCGCTGAGATTGCCAAGGTCAGCCGTCAAAGCGAAGTCGGCGTAGATTTCGGGCCGCGGCGCGGCCTTCGTGGTCGCCGGCGCCGGTACCGGTGCCTCAGGGGGCGCTTCTGCGCCGCAGGACGCCACCAGTGTGGCCAATGCAAGAAGGTGTGCGATGCGCACAAATGTCGATGCGGTCACGTCGTTGTCTCTCAGAAAAACGAATCCGCAATTATTGCATGAACGAAAAAGGGTTCTGACCCCTTTTTCGCGTACACCCGTTGCTACAGGTCGACGAGCTCGATGTCCTCCACGGCAAGGTCTTCGCCAAGGAACCGGCCGCCGACACGCGCAAATCGAGTCGCGCCGTCCGTGGCCAGCAGGCGCAACCGGCCGGCGGCCGCTCGCTCATTGAGCAAACCATTGTCCGCGAGCAGGTGTGCCGCCACGGCGGCCGTCGTACTGGCCGAATCAACAATTGTCGTCCCTGCGGGAACGACGTTCCTGATCGCGTCCTGCAATAACGGAAAGTGTGTACAACCGAGGATGATGTTGTCGGGCTCGAACGCCATCGTCGCCAGCGGCTCAAGATAACGGCGCACGATGTCCTCGGCGATTGCGCCATTGGACCAGCCCTCCTCGGCAATCGACACCAGCAACTCGCAGGCCAGTTCGCGGACCTCGGCATTCGGGTCCCGTTCACTGATGGCATTGCGGTAGGCGCCGAGAATCACCGTGGCCTCGGTCGCCAGGACCAGGTGCTTCCCCCCGGGACTTAACTCGACAGCGGCCGTCGCTCCGGGTTCGACGACACCGATGACCGGCACAGGATCCAGCTGCTGACGCAGCTCATCCAGAGCAACTGCCGAGGCGGTATTGCAGGCAACGACGAGTGACTTGATCCCCTGCTCCTGTAGCCTGGCGGTTGCCTGGCTCGCATAGCGGCAAATCGACGCCGGGCTCTTCGTACCATACGGCAGTCGCGCCGTATCGCCGAGGTATATCAGGTCCTCATTCGGCAGCGTTTCCCGTATCGCGTGTAGCACTGTGAGCCCACCGACGCCGGAGTCGAACACGCCAATCGGCAAGCTTCTGGTCGCTGATGCATTCATTGACACATTGTGCCAGAGTACGCCGTGCAAAAAATTCTGTATGGCATCGGCGCATTCCTCGCGCTGCTCATCCTTATCGGTCTCGTGTTGCCACGCCATAGCCGCGTCGAAGTCAGCATGTCGGTGGACGCGCAGCCGGCTACCGTGTTTGCGCTCGTGAACGACCTTCGTCGCGTCGATCTGTGGTCACCGAAAAACGCGACAGACCCCAATGCGCGTGTGGTATTTTCGGGACCGTATCGCGGCGTCGGCGCAACCGTTACCTGGGACGGCATCATCATCGGCAGCGGCACTCAGACTATCGTCGAGAGCCGGCCGTTCGGGCATGTATCGACCGTCATCAACACTGGTGAGCCCGGCGAAGCCCGGACCTGGTTCGACATCGTCGCCGCGGATGATGGCACACAGGTGACCTGGGGGTTCGAGCACGATCACGGTTTCAACCTCGTCGGCCGGTACGTCGCGTTGTTGCTTTCCGGCGTGGTGCGGCAGGAGCACGAACACGGTTTAGCCGCGCTCAGGGAACTTGTAGAGACACTGCCGCGCAGCGACTTCAGCGATCTCGAGGTCGAACACATCGTGGTCGAGCCGCAGCAGATTGCTTTCTTGCCAGCTACGTCGACACTGGATCCCGCCGCGATATCGGACGCAATGGGTAAGGCCTATTTCGAGATTCTCTCCTTCATTGATGAACACGGGTTGGCGGAGGCCGGAGCGCCAATTTCGATCGTGCGCAGTTTCCAGGGAGCAAGCCTGCGATTCGATGCCGCGATTCCGGTGCGTGGAGTCACCGACGGCACGCCACGGGAGGATGGCAAGGTTCGGCTCGGCACGACGTACTCGGGCCCGGTCGTTCGCGTCAAGCACCTGGGCTCATACCGCAATCTGGGCCTGACGCATCGCAAGATTGCCGCCTATCTTGCCGCTCTGGGTATCGAGCGTGCCGGTGACGCCTGGGAGACTTATGTAAGCGACCCGACCAAAGTGAATGAAGCCGAGCTCCTGACCTACGTGTATTACCCAATACGCAATCCGTAAACACCCTGCCAGAATAGAATCTGGACTTGTTTTCATCCTCTGTCGCCGACAGGGCACACTTGCGCGCGGTTCGAAAACTCTGTTATAAGAAACGGGCGCAGGTATCTGATAGATCAGGGAGGATTGACTCGGCCCACATCGGGCCAACGACTGCAGGAGGTGGTCGACTCAGGAAGCGTAAGAAGCCGCTGAGAGGTGAAAACAAGCGGCACAACAAGAACAGAAACGCTGGAGTGGAAATGACTTACCACGTCGACCGCTTTTATGCCGCGGTGTCGGTGCTTGCCGGTGACGGCCACGTAAAACAACGACTTATGCGGGCCTACCAGGAAAATCTGGACGATATTCAGGAAGACGAGCTGCCGCGCCAGCTCAAAAACTCCTTCTCGAAACTGAAAATGCGCATGCACCGTGTGGCGCCATTAAATGGCGAAGGCCCGATTTGTGCCTCGGTGCGCAAGATGTCGGTCCACGAAGCCAGCGATTGCGCCGTGTCCGTAGTGTCCCTGTACGGCGAGATCATTCGCCAGGCCAGTGACCTTCAGGACCCGCTGCCGTTGAACGGGGATCAGGAGAGCGTCCCGCCGTTTCTCGTCAAGTCTGTATCCTGAAGCCTGAGCGACGAGAAAAGAGGCCAGAGCCCTTTCTGAGGGCTCTGGCCTCTTTATTCATCAGGCCTTGCGAAACTCCAGCGTCCAGTGTTCCTCGGCGAGATTGCGGGTGTCCGTGTACAGCGCCTCACCCTGCCCGGCTTCCCAAGTCGTCGCGAGCGTTTCTGACATAATGTAATCGCGATGCTCTGCAAGTGACTGCTCGACGCCGACCGAGCCCGACACGCCGAGCACGATCCTGTCCGATACCTCCAGGCCGGCCTGCTTCCGCGCATCCTGGATCGACCGCACGATCTCGCGCGCCAGGCCCTCGTTGACGAGTTCGTCCGTAAGCGTCGTATCGAGCGCCGTCAGGAAGCCGCCATCCTCAGCGCAGGCGTAGCCCTCAGCCGAGTGGGTCTCGATCAGCACGTCCTCACCACCGAGCGTCAGCGTCTCGCCCCCGGCCTCGATCTCGAAACTCTCGCCACGCGCCGCGGCGCCGGCGATCGCGCCACCATCGGCATCTTCGAGCGCGCTGCGGATCGCGGGAATCAGCTTGCCATAGCGTTTGCCGAGTACGGGCAGATTCGGCTTGATGCGGTACCTGACCAGTCCTGCATCGCGGGCAATGAGTTCAACGCCCTTGACGTTGAGTTCCTCGAGAACCTGATCCTGGTGATCCTCGAGTGCTTTCGCCGCCACATCGTTCGGCGCCCGCAGGAGCAGGCGGGACAGCGGTTGCCGGGTTCTGACCCCTGACAGCCCACGTGCCGCGCGCCCAAGGCCAACGACTTTCTGCACGACACCAATGTTGTGCAAGAGTTCGTCGTTCTGCCAGGACGGATCAGCCTCCGGCCACGGCACCATGTGCACGCTGTCCGGCGCATCCGGATCGACACTTTTGACGAGATTCTGGTACACGTGCTCGGCGAGGAACGGCACGAAGGGCGCCATCAGCTCGTGCGCAGCCTTGAGACACTCGTACAGCGTCAGGTAAGCCTTGTGCTTGTCCAATGGATCCGTCGACTTCCAGAAACGGCGACGGTTGCGACGCACATACCAGTTGCTAAGCTGGTCGACGAAAGACTCGATCGCCTCACCGGCGGTCTTGGCATCGTAATTGTCGAGCGCCTCGGTCACGGTGGCGATTGTCTTGTGTGTCAGCGCCAGCGCCCAACGATCGATCTCCGGCCGCTCGCCGACCGGCACGTTCTTCGTCAGGTCCACGTCATCGAGCCGCGCGTACAACACGAAGAAGCCGTAGGTGTTCCAGAAGGTATTGATGAACGAGCTCGCCACGTCGGCAACGATCTCGACCGAGATGCGTTTGGGCATGTCTGGCGAAAGCCGCGCGAGAAAATACCAGCGCAGCGCGTCGGCGCCGACCGTGTCGAACACATCGTACGGATTCACGATATTGCCGAGCGACTTCGACATCTTCTTGCCGTCTTTGTCGACGATCAGGTTCAGGCAGATGCAATTCTTGTAGGCCACGCTGTCCGAGACCAGTGTCGCGATCGCGTGCAAGGTATAGAACCAGCCGCGCGTCTGGTCGATGGCCTCACAGATGAAGTCGGCCGGGAAGTGCTGCTCGAATATTTCCTGGTTCTCGAACGGGTAGTGCCATTGCGCGTACGACATCGCGCCGGAGTCGAACCAGCAGTCGATGACCTCAGGCACGCGTTGCCAGGTCCTGCCGTCTTTCTCGAACGTGATGTCGTCCACAGCGGGCCTGTGCAAGTCGAGATCCGACAGCGATCGACCTGTTAATTCTTCAAGCTCAGCCACCGAACCAATACAGACATAGTCGCCTTGTCCGTCAGTCCAAACCGGGAGTGGGGTTCCCCAGAAACGCTCGCGCGATAATGCCCAGTCGACATTGTTTTCGAGCCATTTGCCGAAGCGACCATCACGGATATGCTCCGGCACCCACTTGATCGTTTGGTTGAGTTCGGTCATGCGCTCGCGGAACTGCGAGGTGCGGATGTACCAGGCGTTCTTGGCGTAGTAGAGGATGGGATCGCCCGTGCGCCAGCCGAACGGGTAGTTGTGCTTGTAACGCTCCGACCGGAACATGATGCCGCGCTCTTTCATGATGCGGATCAGTGGCTTGTCGGCATCCTTGAAGAACATGCCAGCGACCGGTTCGACCGCGTCGATGAAATTCCCGTCGAGTCCGACGCCGTGTACGACGGGCAGATCGTACTGCTGCCCGAGTGCGAGGTCATCGACACCATAGGCCGGCGCTGTGTGCACAATGCCTGTGCCATCCTCGGTGCTGACAAAATCGGCCGCGAGCATCTGGAACGCGTTGGGTGCATCCACCTCGAGGTAATCGAACAGTTGCTCGTAACGCAGTCCGGCAAGGTCTTTGCCCTTTACGGTTTTGACGACAGCGTGCTCGATGTCGCGAAATACGGCCTCACGCAGCGCCTCGGCCACGATCAGCGTCTGGCCCTCAGACTCGCAGTAGCTGTAATCGATGCCCTCACCGACGGCGAGCGCCAGGTTCGATGGCAGCGTCCAGGGCGTCGTCGTCCAGACGAGGAAGTAGGTGTCATCTTCGCCTTCGACCTTGAAGCGCACTGTGATCGACGGGTCCTCGGTCTCCTTGTAGCCGAGTGCGAGTTCGTGCGAAGACAGGGTCGCACCGATGCGCGGATCGTAGGGCACAACCTTGTAGCCGCGATAGATGAGCCCCTTGTCGTAGATGTCCCCGAGGAGATTCCAGACCGACTCGATGTAGGAGTTATTGAGCGTGTAGTAGGCCTCGTCGAGATGCACCCAGAAGCCCATGCGCTCGGTCATCTTCTCCCAGTCGCCGATGTAGGTCATGACCGATTCGCGGCACAGTCGCGTGAACTCGGCGATACCGACCTTGGCCTCGATCTCCTGCTTGTCGTAGCTCTCGATCCTGCCCTCTTTTTTTAGGTGCTTCTCGACCTCGTGCTCGACTGGCAGGCCATGGGTGTCCCAGCCCGCTTTGCGCGGTGCGAAGTAGCCCCGCATGGTCTTGTAGCGCGGGAATATGTCCTTGAAGGCGCGCGCCAGTACGTGGTGGATGCCCGGCTTGCCGTTCGCCGTCGGCGGCCCTTCGTTAAAGCTGAAACGCGGCCGCCCCTCCGACATCGCGAGCGTTTTTTCGAAGGTCTCATGCTCTTGCCAGAACGCCAGCACCTCTTCTTCGAGGGCCGGTCCGTCATAGCGGCTGGAAACTTCCTTGAATGTCAAAACATCGACTCCAAAATCGCACGCTGGTGCGCGCTCCCACAAAAAAACGCCCCGGACGCAAATGCGCCCGGGGCGATAAGAATTCATCGCGGTACCACCCGGCTTCGTGGCCCTGGCCCAATGCCGGGGACACCTCATGGGTCTCCTGACCCGACGTCCGTCTCGTGGACCACGCGGCTGCGCCTACTCGACAAGCTTTCGGACAGCGACTCCAGGGTGATATTCGGCGGATTCCGGCCCGGGGCTCGCACCATCCCCCGGTCGCTCAGGCCCGAACGGCCCGCCTGTTTGTCCCTTTCAACGTCTAGCCGCGCAAATTAGCCTCACGCGGTGCAAAACACAAGCGCGGGCAGGATCCGGGGGCTTCGCCGCGACCGGTCCGGGATGTCGTAGGATAGGCACGGATATGGAACCCTTGAAACGCAAACTCATCGAGATGCGCGAGGAACTGGAGCGTATTGCGGCGACCGGAGCGGCTTCAGCCGCCGTCGTCGAACTCGATCAGTCAAAGGTCGGCAGGCTTTCGCGCATGGACGCGATGCAGGCTCAGGCGATGGCACAGGCCTCCGGACAGCGCAGGGAAGCGACGCTGAGAGAAATCGCCACTGCCCTGAAGCGCATCGAAGACGGCTGTTTTGGCATCTGCGAGGGTTGCGATGAGCCCATCAACCCGAAACGCCTCGAGGCCGACCCGACAGTGCGCCTGTGCATCGATTGCGCCAGCGCGTCGGAATAAGACGAAGGAGTCTCCCATGTTTCCCGAGCCATCCATGGTCCGAGCGAACAGCATCAACCTGGCGGTCTATGAGCAGGGTGCTGGACCCGCTGTCGTCCTGCTGCACGGTTTCCCGGAGCTGGCGTTTTCGTGGCGCCACCAGTTGCCTGCGCTGGCAGGCGCGGGATTCCGTGCGATCGCGCCCGATCAGCGCGGCTACGGCCGTTCGGACGTGCCGCCCGAGGTCAACGACTACTGCATCGAGGAACTGATCGCCGATGTCCATGGGCTGCTCGACGCGCTCGATCTCGAATCCGCGACCTTCGTCGGCCACGACTGGGGCGCACTCGTGCTCTGGCAGATGGCGATGCGCGCCCCCGATCGCATTGACGGACTGATCATTCTCAATATCCCTCACTACCCGCGCGCGCCGGTGGATCCGATCCAGATCATGCGACAGCGTTTCGGTGAC
>Ga0070727_10001355_pt1 | contig 26178 bp, 23 predicted proteins | sample tdAd472_FD_66722 | JGI IMG/M metagenome (GOLD analysis project Ga0070727, IMG submission 66722) | Marine sediment microbial communities from the Atlantic coast under amendment with organic carbon and nitrate - tdAd47.2 | ecosystem: Environmental > Aquatic > Marine > Coastal > Sediment | place...
ACCGGCGCCTTGGAGCGCCAGGAGTGCGCATCGCGGATCGTCGTCATGCCGCGCGCCAGCAGATTGCCGCTCTCGGCCAGCGCCTTGATGACTTCCGGGTTCGCCTTGCCCGGCTCGCCGCGTTTCTTGCCGCTGGTGCGGATAATGTCCATGCCGCCAAAGCGCGGCACGGCGGGGGTGTAACAACCGTCGGGGTCGACGATCTGGCGGATCTCCTGCGTCGTGCGGCCGGACTCGACCCAGACATTGAAGTCGTCCTCACCATGCGCAGGCGCGGTGTGTACGAAGCCTGTACCGGCATCGTCGGTGACGTGATGGCCTGCCATTAGTTGAGATTGGAAAGCGCTTTCGCCGCCCCCCCAAAACTCCAAGGCCCAGTCTTGCCCCTTAAACGGATGGTCCAATCCATCGGGCTCAATTTCATCGCCTGGTGAGACAGACCTTAATCTGGTCAGTTTCGTAATTTTCGCATCGGCTGCAACTTTGGCGGCGAGTCCATCGGCGAGCAAGAGACGTTCCCCAACCTCTGCATAAGGAGGGAATCCCAATTCTTCTTCAGACATCACTTCATCGATGCGATATAAGCCGTATTCAATGTCTGGATTGTAGCTAACCCCTTGGTTCGCAGGTATTGTCCAAGGAGTGGTTGTCCAGATAACGACGTAAGCATCCATCAGGCCGTCGTCTTCCAGTTTACTAGTCCCAGATACTCGAAACTTCACCCAGATCACCGGCACTTTGCGGTCCTGGTATTCGACTTCCGCTTCGGCGAGGGCGGTGCGCTCCACAGGGCTCCACATGATCGGCTTCGCGCCGCGCACGAGAGAGCCAGTCATCGCCATGCGCAGGAATTCGCCGACGATAGAGGCTTCGCTTTCGAACTTCATGGTGAGGTAGGGATTGTCCCATTCGCCCTCGATGCCGAGTGCGCGGAATTCGGCCTTCTGGATATCGACCCATTTTTCGGCATAGGCGCGGCAGGCGGCGCGGAACTCTCCGGGCGGCACGTCGTCCTTCGTCTTGCCTTTGGAGCGGAATTCTTCTTCCACCTTCCATTCGATGGGCAGGCCATGGCAGTCCCAGCCCGGCAGATAGGCGGCATCGAAGCCTGCCATCTGGTGGCTGCGGACAATGATGTCCTTGACGATTTTGTTCATCGCCGTGCCTAGGTGAATGTGACCATTAGCATAGGGCGGGCCATCATGAAGGATCCACTGCTCAGCCCCGCGCGCCTTCGCATCGGCACGCATCTTTTCGTACAGTTTCAGATCATCCCAGCGTTTGATCCAGTCGGGCTCGCGCTTGGGCAGGCCGCCTCGCATCGGAAACTCGGTGGAAGGCAGGAACAGCGTATCGCGGTAATCGCGGGCAGTCAGGGAATCGGTCATTTCGGGCCTATGGCAGTTTTGGCGTGTTTTACGGAAATGCCGGGCAATGGCCACGGCTTTTTTCATGTTTGCAGAGCATGACTTCCCGGCTTCGCGGCCCCGTCAAACGGGTCAGCGCGCAGCCGGGCGGCTAATTCGTATGCAGCAAATCCGTGCCATGCCGCTTGCCTAGCAGCACAGACTTAAGAAGTCACTATTGCGGCGCATCTTCGGAAATCGCCATCAACCGGTCGGAAACCTTGCCGCACAGCAGATGGAAAACATTGGCATTCTCTATCAGATTTGCCCAGGTGACCCCGTTGTCCAGGATGACATAGCGCGAAACATGCACCGTATTGTCGTCCGCCTTGTAGAGAGACACCGCCGCATAATCCCGGTCAATGTCCATAACATCGGCCACACTGACCCGCGAAGAATAGACGGCCATGAACTCAATGCCCCGGCAATCCGTCCCGCCAGCGCCGGCACAGACCGTATAGGCGCCGAAGGTCATTCCATCCGGCATCTGCCCGAAAACAAAGGGTGCCCCCTCGGCATTCTTGCCGGCGGCCATGAAAGACGCGCCCAGATCATCCAGCATCAGCTTCAGATCATCCACAGTCACGGAATGAACGAGGAAATAAGGGGAGCGCTTCGGTTCAGTGGAGACATCAGCGCGCGCTGGCGCACACATCGCCAGCACAATCCCTGCACTCATCACCTGCTTGAACACGCCCGCACCTCTGCCTTCTCTACCCCCAACGCTTACGAAGTGAATGCGGCAGCGGTTTGGCGAAATTGGTGGCTTATATGGCCTTCAACCGGGATTTCGCCTCGATCACGTCCCGGCCCATCTGGTCAATCATCAGGTCGACCGTGTCGAATTTCAGCTCAGGTCGGAGATAGGAAACCATCTCCACCTCCAGCCAGGCGCCATAAATATCGCTGTCAAAATCAAAGATATGCGTTTCAAGCAGCGGGTCGCGCAGACCTGTGGTGGGCGTGCGGCCAAAATTGGCAACGCCATCAAGCCAGTCTCCCGCGCGGTCGACCCGCGCACGCACGGCATAGACGCCATGCTTTGGATGCACCAGTTCCCCCATCTGCATGTTCGCCGTCGGGAAACCGAATTTCCGGCCATTGCGCTCGCCCGACACAACCGGGCCGTCGGCGATCCAGTTATAGCCGAGTATGTCCGCCGCGACTTCCGGCTCCCCCGCTCTCAGAGCTTCGCGGATCGCGGTGGAAGATGCCTTGGCCTCATGCTCCTGCACTTCCTCGACAATGGTCACCCCAAAGCCGAGCGCGCGTCCGAGACTGGAGAGTCTTTGCGCATGCCCCATTCGGCCGCGGCCAAAGCGAAAGTCAAAGCCGACAGCGACATGGCTGATACCCAGCCCCTCGACCAGAACCTGGCGGACGAACTCCTCATCCGTCTTTGCAGCCATTTCGCCATTGAACGGCAGCTCAAAGACCGAATCCGCGCCAAGCGCCAGAATGGCCGCGTCGCGGCGCTCGGGTCGCAAAATCCGGAAGGGCGGATCGCCGGGGCGGAAATAGGCGCGTGGAGGTGGCTCAAACGTCGCCACCGAGAACTTCCCGCCGCCAGCCTTCTCTGCAGCCGCAATGACGGCGCGGTGGCCAATGTGCAGACCATCAAAATTGCCCAGCGCGATGGACGCCCCCCGCGCGATTCCTGGCAATCCGCGATAGTCTGCATAGATCGTCATTATGCGTCCCGGCGGGGCGCTACGACTTCGGCTTCGCCGGTGATCACCCGCTTGCCGTCGACCGTGCACTCAACTTTCAACGTGACGCGATTGCCGCGATCTTTCTTCTCGGCCACTTCGGCACGCACCGTCACTTCGTCACCAATGTGAACGGGGCGTTTGAAGCGCATGGACAGTCCGATGAAGATGGCACCCGGTCCCGGCAGATTATTGCCCAGAATGCCCGAAATGTAGCTGGCGGTCAGCGCACCATGGGCGATACGTTTGCCAAAGACAGTCTTCGCCGCGAACTCGTCGGACATGTGAAGCGGGTTGAAATCCCCAGACACTTCAGCAAAGCGCTGAATGTCGTTTTCGGTGATGGTATGCACGGTCTCATGGGCCATGCCGATCTCAAGATCTTCGTACTTATATCCGGTGAATGCGCTCATCCGACTCGGGCTCCTGATTGTTTTCCGGCAATTTCGTTACACGCTGCAACGCAGCGCGTCACCATCTGAGGCCAGTCATCGCGTAAGTCGCGGTCTCCCCATAGTCCGCCAGCAGGTCAGTTACCTCGGCTTTGAAGTCTTTTCCATGCTCCTTCAGGCCGGTACCGACATACAGCCGGTCGAGGCCCTGCTGACGCGCGCCGCGCATATCTGTTGCCGGGCTGTCCCCAATGCACAGGATGCGAGATTTGTCGGCGGCGGCTTCGCCCAGACGCTCAAGACAAAGCTGATAGATCGCCGTGTGCGGTTTTCCAGGATAGATCACCTCTCCGCCGAGATCCTCGTAGATCTCCGCCAGCGCGCCCGCGCACCAGAGCAGCTTGCCGCCAACACGCACTTGCTTGTCAGGATTGGCGCAGATCATCGGCAGTCCTTTGTCCGCACCCGGCTGCAACTCGTCGCGATATTGAGACGGGTGATCGCGCAGCTGATCCCGCAGACCGATGCAGAGCAGCATGTCTGCCTCTTCTGGTTCGCCAAAGGTCAGGTCCAGACCCTCATAAAGGAACTTGTCGCGCTCCCAGCCGGAATCGGCTCCCATACGCCAGATTATCTTATCGCGATGGCGCGACAGAACGGTACGTGTTGCATCACCAGAAGACACGCAATCATCATAGACGGTATCCGGCACCCCCAAGGGCTTGAACAGGTCCACAACTTGCGCCTTGGGAACCGGTGCGTTGGTGATTAGGCAGACCTTGCCGCCGCCCTTGCGAAAATTGGTCAGCGCATCGCAAGCCTCATCAAAGGCCTGACGTCCATTGTGGATGACACCCCAGACGTCGCAAAGAATGGCGTCATAATGGCTCGCGATCTCGGACAGTCCGCCCGGAAACTTCAAATCAGTCATGTCTGCGAGGTAGGCTCAGCCGCCTTACGGGTCAATCGCCGATACCGCAGGCCTGTGCCGGCAAGGGGTTCAGCCGCCAGTGCAATGCGGTCGGGATCGCGATATTGTGCGCGTAGAAGCAGCCCTTGAGGCGCGTCAGATGTCCGAAACCGTCATCAGAGATCAGATCAGGCCTGTAATTGCAGGACAGCAAATTCGCGGCGTGCGTATCCGGATCACCCATGCGGACTTCCAGCAGCATGTGGTTGGAGCCGGTTTTGATCATTACGGTTTCGGCTTCCACCGCGCCGAACTCACACCCTTCCAGCGTGCCCCATGTGCCATCGGTCAGCTTGATGCCGGGGTCCAAGTCCGAAACAATGCTGAGATCCAGCAGGACAACGCCTTCTTCCATATTCTGAAGCGCTTCGGGGGCCTCAAACTCCACCGGTCCCGGCAGGTCTGCTGTAATCACCTGCACTATGGGGGTCTCTGCTGCCGCGAAGCCGCAAAGCCCCATCATCAAGGCAATCGGAATAAGTCGCGTCATGTCCACCTCCACATCAGGTGGCAGCAAACATCAGGAATGGGGCAAATTCAGGGAGCGACCAGGATCAGCCGAAACTCGACAGGCGCTGAACCATTTCCTGTGGCGGCGCGGTTTCTTCCATCAGAGAGGTCTTGATCGGACGCGGCGCGCCGAAGACATGGCCTTGGCCGTAAGGAATGTCGTATTCCAGAATTTCGACCACGCTGGCCTCGTCTTCCATCTTCTCGGCCACCATGGTGATGCCATAGCGTGAAAAGACAGCGCTGACTTCGTCACCTTCGAGGCGGCGATTGATGGACGAAACAGGACGCGGGCCGGACGGATCACGCAGCTGCTCGATCAGCGACGTGCCATTCATTTTCACAAAGCGCACGCCGGCAGACTGCAGGCGCGGCAGGTCCAGTTCCAGATTGTCGGCATGGTCGATGGAAAAGCGGAAGCCAAGTGCCGTCAGCTTGTCCATATTATCGCGCATGGTCCGCGACCGCATTTCGAAGCGGTCTGCGCGGATCTCAAAGATCACGGCACCTGAGAGATCGCGATTCTCGGTCATGAACTCCAGAAACATGGGGAAGAAGGTCGCATCTTCCAGCGAGGAGGCCGCAATGTTGCAGAACACGCCAACGCGGCGGTCCCGCTCCGCCAAGCGGCGCACAATCTGCACGCAACGGAACAGGGTGAAATTATCAATGATGCCCATCAGCTTTGCGCGGCGGGCGGCATCCAGGAACTCAGCGGGCAACAACAGGGAGCCATCCGGACGGCGCAGGCGCGTGAAGCCCTCATAGAAGGAGACCCGGCGCTGCGGCAGCGACACGATGGGCTGAAGGTGTAAATCCACCCGACCATCCTTCAACGCGTCGCGCACATCGCGCAGGACAGCATCCTCTTCCGGCGCGACGACAGCATTCGTGCTGGTTTCTGCCAGCTTGTGCTCAAAGCTGCGCGACAGGCGGTCAATCAGGCTTTCCAGCTGTTTCATCTCAGAAACAAGGGCATCACGGCGCTCTGTCAGCTCATGCTTGATCGTAGTTTCGACAGCTTCGGTACGGGCTTCGACCACATCCATGCGCTCATAATTGTCGCGAACGCTCTTCTCGACGCGATCCATACGCTCGTCCAGCTCCTTCGTGGAGTTGGAGGATTTCACCAGAATATGAACCTGCCCAAGCAAGGCGGTGACAACTGCCCCGCCCACAATGGAAAGCGGCAGGCCTACATCCGTCAGCGTGAAGATGCCGTAACCCGCGGCGCCCCCAATGGCTACGTACAGAAGGAACAGGACAAAAGTCATATGGTCAGCACCCAATACAATCCATCAACGTTAACAGATAGGCCCAATTGGTTAACGAATTACATGGAAATGAAGGAATTCGCCGAATGCAGCAATCCTGTCACATCACCGTTGCCAACCTGTCACACGCCATATGAAGCTCAGCATGGCAGCCACAGCGCACATGGACAAGCCGCAAGCTGAGCGATACCAGTGGATAGATAGAGCCTGGAACCACCGGTCTGTGGCCATCTGATTGGCCAGAGCGGGGGCATCCCGGGGGAGACTGGGGTTCTGTGGAAACGCAGAACCCCGTCGTTTTTCTGGCAAAATTTTAATCCTGAATCACAAATTTTGGCGTTTTCAGTGGCCACCCCGATTCGCAGTTCAGAATCACATCGACATCTCCGGCGAACTCTTCGGCCTGGTTCGCGCCGCACGGCTCCAGCACAATACGATGACCTTCATAATCCACCCAATACCCGACCCGGCTGGACCGTGATTCGATCTTGGTGACCTGCAAATCGCCCGTATTGAAGACGATTGCCCGCTCTTCATCTTCTCCGGGCAACAGCGCCAGCAGCGCCGCATCAAATCCGCCCGCTGGCCGGTCTTCGACAAAGGTCAGCGCGTCGGAAACCTCATAAGCCAAATTCAGCGCGCCGATGAACGCGCCCGTGCCGGAAGGACCGCCGACGGGCAAGCTGCCCTCATGCCCTGCCCGCCAACTCGCATTGCGAATTTCGTCGAGCCCCTCAGTGCCCTCCGATCTCAGCGAGAACAGCATGACGGCATCCATGTTGCGCAGATCATCGCGGCTGAGGGCGTGACTGATCCCGCCCGGCGCGCCGAACAAAACGCGTTTGCCCCCGGCCATGACCAAAGCACAAGAGGCGATCTCTTCCAGCCCCTTGCAAGGTAAAATGGCGAAATCGGTAGATTTGACCTGAGGCTCCGCCACAGATTGCACTTCAGGCTCATCGCCTGACCGGGCAGCCTGACCACAGCTCACGCACGTACTGGCTATTGCGACCAGCAGAAGATCTTTCCACCGCATGAAAAATTCCCCCACGCTACCCGATGACGGTCTCGCCTGGTTCCCTTACGATTTCGTTCTCAATGGTGCCCACGCCATCAATCTCGCACCGCACCCTGTCGCCCGCCTTCAACCATTTTGGCGGCGTATGCCCCGCCCCGACACCGGAGGGCGTTCCGGTGAAGATCAGGTCACCTGGCTCAAGCGTGAAAGCTGCGGTCAAATGCGCAATCTGGGCAGGGATGTCATGGATCATGTCACGGACCTGCCCCGTCTGGCGCAATTCATCATTCACGAAGCAGCGCAGCTTTACCGAGGCCAGATCGCTGATCTCATCCGGCGTCACAATGGCCGGACCAAAGGGCGCGTGCGTATCGAAGCCCTTGCCCATGATCATGGTCTGGCTGGCCTTTTGCCAGTCACGAACCGAATAATCGCAGCCGACACAGAAGCCGGCAATGATCTCCATGGCCCGCTCTCTCGGTACATGCCGGCCCCGCTTGCCGATGACGGCGACCAGTTCGACTTCATAGTCCAGCTGATCGGAAACTTTCGGTAGATGCACCTGACCGTTCGGAGCGTTCGCCGCTGTCGCCTGCTTGTTGAACCATTTCTGCACCTGCGGGCTTTTTGTATCTATGAAACTCACGCTCTCGGCAGCGTGGGCAGCATAATTGACCCCGATGCCCAGAATTTTCCGTGGCCGCTCGACAGGTGCCAGCAGCTCAACCTCTGACAGCAGGATCGCCGCTTCGTCGGATGCTGTAGCGGTCAAAGCGCCTTGCAGGGTGCGCGCAGTTGTCGGGCGCACGACATCGCCCTCCAGCAAGCCATATCGGGGGCCGTCAAGCCCTTCATATCTGACCAGTCTCATACCGTTACCCTCCTGTCACACTTTTTCCTCAAACCCATTGCAAAGCGTTCTTGAGCCGTTGTGATGACACTTGGCAAGGGCTAGGCAGAAAGCTTGTAGAGGGGAAGCCAGAATGGATCTCGGCGTACGCGCTCAGGAGAGCTCGCTCAGAAATATTTTTGGCCCCAGTGACCAGCTGTGCATGCCACCTTACCAGCGCAGCTATTCCTGGGGAGAGCGCGAAGCAGGCGAACTGCTGAATGATCTTCTGGATGCAGCAGAGAGTGAAAAGCCGCACTTCATTGGAGCGGTTGTGCTGAACAAGAGCGCCGAGGAAGGTATCCTGGAAATCGTTGACGGTCAGCAGCGCCTAACGACGCTGACCATTCTTCTGGCCGTTCTGCGGGACCTTGAAGAAGACAAGGCGCGCAGCGCAGACCTTCACTCCCTGATTGCAAATGAGGCCCGCCCCTTGCTGGGCGAAGCAGCCAGTTGGCGACTGACACTGAACCATATGGACGGCCCTTTCTTCCGGCATGCCATCCAGACACCAGGCGCTACACTGACGATTGAATCCGAACCGGGCGAGAGCGAAAGCCAGCAGCGGATGGTACAGAATGTCAAAGTCTTCCTGAAGCGTTTGCGCGCCTTGTCGAAAGACAAGCGGCATGAATTGTCCGAGGTCGTCATGAATGGATGCGCACTGGTAAGAGTAGTCGTTGCGGACAAGGAGCAAGGCTTTACAGTATTCCGTGTTCTGAACACACGCGGGAAGGAACCTGATGCGCACGATATCATCAAGACGGAGCTGTTCCAGCGCGCCAAGTTTGATGTCAAGGATGCCGCCTTCTACTCCGAGCGCTGGTCAGAGCACGAAGCAATCCTTGGCGGCGCGGCCTTTGATGATCTGCTGCGCCAGATCCGCTCCATCTATGACAAATCCTCCAAAGGCGAATTGATTTCAGCCTTCCTCAAAAACGTCATCCCCAAAGTGACGCCGCACAAATTTCTCGATGACATTCTTCCCCGCTATGTCGAGGCCTACCAATTGGTCACGACGGCGAAACTGCCGAATGGTGAGCATGCGGCATATATCAGCGACAAGTTGAACCAGATGCGCGCGTTGGATCAGGCAAGCTGGCGCGCCCCGGCGCTGAAATTCCTCGTTGAGCGCGGTGTGGATGATCCGGATGCGCCAGACTTTTTCAACAAGCTGGAACGCCTGGCCTATGTCATCATGCTGATCCTGCCTGACAGGGACCAGCGCAACAAACGCTTTAACAAGGTTAGCGAGAACATTGGCAATAAGCGCGTTCTGAATGGCCGCAACAGCCCCTTCATCATCAGCAAGGATGAAGCTCGACGCGCCTTTGAGCGTCTGCATGGCCGCTTCGCCACCTTCGGCCAGCGACGCGCCATGGCCCTTCGCCTCAATGCTGCGCTGGATGGCGGTTTCACCATCGCGCCGGAATCGGACGCCACGGTAGAGCATGTGCTGCCGCGCAATGTGCATGAAGACAGCCACTGGATGATCACTTGGCCTGACCCCGCGAAGCGACGCGAACAGTGTGACACGCTGGGCAATTTCGTGCTGCTCACCAACAAGGTGAATCAGAAGGCAGACCGCCTGGACTATCGCGCCAAGAAGGAAGTCTACTTCAATGGCGGCGGCGGCGAAGCCTTTGCCCTCACCCGCGACCTGATCGATCAGGATGCCTGGACATCCGAAGTTGTGCGCAAGCGGACCGAGAGGCTGGCAGAAATCCTGATGCAGGAATGGACTCTGCAGCAATACCTCTAGAAAGGTTTCCCTAGGGAGCCCCCTAGTCGAATGTGTGTCGGACGCTTAGCCTGACACCAATAATCGACAAAGGGAGTTTCACATGAGCCTGTTCGACCTGACTGGCAAAACCGCAATCATTACCGGGTCCTCCCGCGGCATTGGTAAAGCCATCGCGGAACAGATGGCCGAGCAGGGCGCGAAAGTCGTCATCTCCTCCCGCAAGCCCGGCCCATGCCAGGAGGTCGCCGCCGCCCTGAACAAAAAACATGGCGACGGCACCGCAATTTCGATCCCCGCCAATATCTCTTCCAAGGAAGAGTTGGCCCATCTTGCGGAAGAGACCCGCAAGGCCTTTGGCCAGATCGACATTTTGGTCTGCAACGCAGCATCGAACCCCTATTACGGACCGCTGGAAGAGATTGATGATGAATCCTTCCAGAAAATCCTGAACAACAATATCATCTCCAATCACTGGCTGATCCAGCTCGTCGCGCCGGAGATGAAAGAGCGCAAGGATGGCGCGATCGTTATCATTTCATCCGTGGGCGGCCTGAAAGGCTCCAACACGATTGGCGCTTACAACATCTCCAAGGCGGCCGATTTCCAACTCGCCCGGAATTACGCCATCGAGCTTGGCCCACACAATATTCGCGTAAACTGTGTTGCGCCGGGCCTGATCAAGACAGATTTCGCCCGGGCTCTTTGGGAGAATCCTGATCTTGTCACCCGTATTGAAAAAGGCACACCCATGCGACGGATTGGTAACCCGGAAGACATTGCGGGGGCGGCGGTGTTCCTGTCCTCAAAGGCTGGTGCCTATATGGCCGGTCAAATGATCGTCGTCGATGGCGGCACAGTGATTGTTTAAATCATGCATCTGACAGACAAACCTGAAAACAGCCCTGCCGAGGAAATCAATTTTGACACCTTCCGGCAGGTAGACATTCGCATCGGCACAATTCTGGAGGCGGCGCCGCTGGAAGGCGCACGCAAACCGGCAATCCGCCTAAAGATAGATTTTGGGCCGGGTGTTGGCATCAAGAAATCCTCTGCGCAGATTACGGTGCACTATGAGTGTGATGCTTTGGTCGGCAAGCAAGTAGCGGCAGTCGTCAACTTCCCACCACGCCAGATCGGCAAGTTCATGTCTGAAGTTCTGACGCTCGGGTTTCCGGACTCCTCTGAAGACATCGTTCTCTTTTCACCCGACCAGCCTGTCCCAAACGGAGCCCGTCTCGCATGACATCGCAAAAACTCTCAAAACAGGCCGAAGCGTTTCTGACCAATCTGCAGAATGGCACCTGGCAGCCACCTATCGGCCTGCGCAATCTCGGTATCAGACCGGATCTGTGGCTGAAGGAATTCTCCTATGGCTATACGCGCTATGAGTGGCCAAATACCGGCGACCGAGACATCAGCGACAACCGCGCCTTTGGCGGCTGGATCGCTGGATTCTCAGACCACATTGTTTCCATCACGATGGCCAGTGCCCTGAACGATCAGGAATGGTTCACCACCATGGAACTGCAAACCCGCATTCTAAGGCCCGTCGGCCATGGCCTGATCACGATTGAGGGCCGTCTAGTCAGCCGGGGACGCACAACGGGGCTTGTTGAAGCCGACTGGAAGGATGAGGGTGGACGATTGCTCGCGCGCATCACCGCCGCAAAGGCGATCCGGTCAATGGAAGAGCTTCGTCCGGAGGCTTCCACCAGGTGACAAGGCAGCTCATGATGCAAGTCTGACAGAAGCCCTCAGCCCCCGCATGGGGCTTGTCTTATGGCAATAACAGGCAGGCGTCTCCATAGGAATAGAAGCGATATTCATTCTCTATGGCGTGCGCATAGGCGGCCTGCATAGTGTCTGTTCCCATCAGGGCACAAACCAGCATGAACAGGCTGGAGCCCGGCAGATGGAAGTTCGTCATCAGCGCATCCGTGGCCCGCACGGCATCCCCCGGCTTCAGGAAAATGTCAGTTGGCCCTGTGGCCGCATACAAGATACCCTCCGCATCCACACAGCTTTCCAGCGTTCGCATGGCTGTCGTACCCACTGGGACAACACGATGCCCTTCCTGCCGCGCCTGGTTCAGAAGGGTTGCCGTTTCAGGGGGCAGCCGCCGCCACTCTTCATGCAGGCGGTTTTCCTGCAAATGCTTTTCTTCAAGTGGCTTGAATGTGCCTAGCCCGACATGCAGGCGCACCGTCTGACGCGACAGCCCGGCGGCATCGATCTCTGCCAGCAAATGCGGCGTGAAGTGCAGGCCAGCCGTTGGAGCCGCGACAGAGGCCGCATCCTCGCCGGCAAACTTCGTTTGATATGTTTCCCGATCCCGGGCATCCGCAGGGCGACGCCGCGCGATATAGGGCGGCAATGGCATCGCGCCATGCGCGTCTAGCGCAGCTGTCAGGGCGTCACCAGAAAGGGAAAACCGCAATTCGATTTCGCCCCCCTCCATACGGTTTATGATGTCCGCTGAGAATCCATCTGCAAACTGAATGACATCGCCTTCCTTCAGCCGCCTACCCGGCCGCGCCAACGCGCGCCAGGTTTCCGCATCCATGCGCTCTGTCAGGTTCACATCGCAGCTGACATCCTGCCCCGTCTCGTCTCTCGCAGGCCGAACCCCTTTCAGCGCCGCAGGCAGCACGCGCGTGTCATTGAAAACCAGCACATCCCCGGCGGAGAGGTAATGCGGCAAATCCCGCACGCATGCATCTTCAAGACGCCCATCCCCATGCACGACCAGAAGGCGCGCCGAATCCTGCGGCTCGACAGGCCGCAAGGCGATCAGCCGCTCGGGCAGATCAAACTGGAAAGCTGAAAGATCCATTCGCCTTGCCCCGGGGCAGATGCAGGGGCCTAGTTCTCGACCACAGCCGGAACCGCCGGCATGTCACACACATGCGGCAAGTCACCTTCCTCAAGGTCAAGTGTCTCCGCGAAATCCTCTGTGTCGGTCCGCATCACCCAGGCCTTCGGGCGTTCGGCCGCCGGCATGTCAGCCGCCACGCTTGCGGAGGTCAGGATATCCGGATCCGTCACCAGGCCGTCGCGCGCATCCGGGCCCTTCTTCAGGGACATGACCACATCCTGGCCAGAGATTACCCGGCCCCATGCCGTGTACTCCTTGTCCAGATGATCCGCATAACCGCGCATCAGGAAGAATTGGGAATTACCGGAATTCACATTGTCGCCCAAGCGGGCCGTGGAAACGACCCCCTGGCAATGGGGTATCCAGCTCTCAACCGTCTCATTGCCAAAATCCTGTGCAATCCACAGCGGACGCGTGGCAATCGGGAAGCCTTTGATAAAGCCGCCCTCAGCATCTTCCGGATAGCCGATGGCGTATTCAAGCGGCATCTCTTCAGGCTTGCGCTGGAAGGTGAATTCGGCCTCGATATTCGGCAGGCCGGAGCCTTCGCCATTGATCGCACGAATGTCGCCGCCCTGCGCCATAAAGCCTTCAATCACGCGATGGAATTTCGTGCCCGAATATTTGCCAGAGCGAATGATCGTGGAAAACTGCTTGTAATGTTTGGGCGCAATTTCCGGGAAAGCCTCGATCACAACACGGCCCTTGGTCGTGTTGAAAATGAAGAGGTTTTCAGGGTCCACCGCGCGCCAATGCGCAGGGTCCGCCTTGGCTTCGGCCACAGTATATTGCGGGGTTGCCTCGCTCGCCGCGCTTGCATCTTCCGTAGTTTCTGCCGCAGCTGTCAGGGCGAGGGCGGAGGCGGCAAGCGCGATGGCAACCAGTTTCATTTTTCGTATTTCTCCAAGAGAGCCTTTTTTATTTCAGGCGTTACAAAAGGCGTAATGTCGCCGCCAAGACTCGCGATTTCCTTCACGAGCCGGGAGGCAACCGCCTGATGCCTAACATCGGCCATCAGAAACACGGTTTCAATCTCGGGATTCAGTTGCTCGTTCATGGCGGTCATCTGGAACTCGTACTCGAAGTCCTGAACGGCCCTGAGGCCCCGCACGATAATCTGCGCGCCACTGGCCTCCGCAAACTTCATGAGCAGGCCATGCATCGGCATAACCTTGATCTCAGCCAGCCCCGGCCCATTCAGCTTTGCACATTCGGACTGAACCATTTCCACCCGTTCTTCCAGTGAGAAGAGCGGTTTCTTGGCTTCATTGACGGCAACGCCGATAATGAGCGTATCAACCAGTTTGCGGGCCCGACCGATGATATCGACATGCCCGTTGGTCGGAGGATCGAAAGTTCCTGGATAAAGTCCGACACGATGCAATGGCCTGTCCTCCCAGCCTTTATGGTGTATGTGGAGGCGCGAGCTTATTCACCCGCGCCGTCTTCTGCACCATCCATAGCGGTTTCAGCGTCTTCCACAAGACGCGCGACCGAAACGACGCGCTCGCCTTCGGCGGTCCGGAGCACCCAGACACCGCCTGTCGAGCGTCCGGCAATGCGGATCTGCTCCACCGGTGTGCGGATCAGCTGACCTGCATCCGTGACCAGCATGACCTGATCGCCATCGCCGACCGTGAAGGATTGGGCCACTTTCTTGACAGGGCCCTTCTTCTTGTCGCGGCCCCAGATATTTTGGGCCACGAGGCCTTTACCGCCCCGTCCGGTAACGCGGTAATCGTAAGCGGACGAGCGTTTGCCCATGCCGTCATCGGCAATCGTCAGGATGAATTCCTCAGCGGCGCCAAGCTGGGCAATGCGTTCGGCGCTCAGCGCGGCCTCTTCGATGTGCTCTTCGCCCTCATCGTCAGACACCTCTTCCTCTTCGCCGGTTGCGGCCCGGCGCATGGCGGAGGCATGCTTCAGATAGGCACGTGCCTCTTCGGAGGTGACCTCGATATGGCGCAGGATGCCCATGGAGATGACTTCATCATCACCCCCGAGACGGATGCCCCGCACGCCGGTCGAATTCCGGCCTGCAAACACGCGCACATCCGTCACCGCAAAGCGAATACACTGGCCAAGCGCTGTCGTGAGCAGGATATCGTCATTTTCGGTACAGATCTTCACGGAAACGATACCGTCGCCATCATCCAGCTTCATGGCAATCTTGCCATTGCGGTTGACGCGGATGAAGTCTGACAGCTTGTTACGGCGAACAGTGCCCGTCTTGGTAGCGAACATGACGTCCAGTTCATTGCGGGACTCGTCGTCCTCCGGCAGCGGCATGACGCTCTCAATGCGCTCATCAGCGGCCAGGGGGAAGATGTTGACCAGCGCCTTGCCGCGCGAGTTCGGCCCGCCCATGGGCAGACGCCAGACTTTCTCCTTGTAGACCATGCCGGCGGAGGAGAAGAACAGCACTTCAGTATGCGTTGTGGCCGAGAACACGTTCACGACGAAATCCTCGTCCTTCATGCTCATGCCTGAGCGGCCCTTGCCGCCACGATGCTGCGTCCGATAGGTCGAGAGTGGCGTGCGCTTGACGTAGCCGCCATGCGTCACGGTCACAATCATGTCTTCGACCTCGATGAGGTCTTCGTCTTCCATATCGACACCGCCGAATGCGAATTCGGAGCGGCGCGGCACGGCGAATTTGTCCTTCACCTCATTCAGCTCGGCGCGGATGATGTCCAGAACACGCGGACGCGACCGCAGGATATCCAGATAATCGGCAATCTTTTCAGACAGACCTTTGGCCTCATTGCCGATCTCGTCACGGCCGAGGCCGGTCAGGCGGGACAGTTGCAGGGCCAGGATGGCACGGGCCTGCTCATCGGACAGATAGATCGTGTCGCCTTCGCCCTGGCGGGTTCGACGGTCAGCGATAAGGTCCAGCAGCGGGCCCATATCCATGATTGGCCAGGCCTTCGCAAGCAGGGCTTCGCGGGCGGCGTTGGGATCAGGCGAATAGCGGATGATGCGGATCACTTCATCAATGTTCGCCACGGCCATGGCGAGACCGACGAGGACGTGAGCCCGGTCGCGCGCCTTGTTCAGCTCGTGCTTGGTTCGGCGAACAACGACTTCCTGACGAAATGCAATGAAGCAATCGAGCACCTTGCGGAGGTTCATCAGCTCCGGTCGGCCGCCATTCAGGGCCAGCATGTTCACGCCAAAGCTCGTCTGCATCTGGCTGAAACGATACAGCTGGTTCAGCACGACTTCGGCGCTGGCATCCTTTTTCAGCTCGACCACGACACGGATACCATTCCGGTCAGACTCATCGCGCAAATCCGCAATGCCTTCGATCCGCTTCTCGCGCACGAGTTCGGCAATCTTGGTGATCATCGCCGCCTTGTTCACCTGATACGGAATCTCGGTGACGATGATGGCCTGGCGGCCATTCTTGGCCTCTTCAATATCGGTTTTGGAGCGCATGATGACGCTGCCACGGCCCGTCATCAGCGCCTTGCGGCTACCAGACATGCCCATGATCAGCCCGCCTGTCGGGAAGTCCGGTCCCGGCACGATCTCCAGCAGCGCATCATCATCCAGGGTCGGATCGTCAATCAGGGCCAGCGTCGCATCTACGACCTCGCCCAGATTGTGAGGCGGAATGTTCGTCGCCATCCCGACCGCAATACCGCCTGCGCCATTGACCAGCAGGTTGGGGAATTGCGCCGGCAGGACAATCGGCTCCAGCTTGGAGTCGTCATAGTTTTTCTGGAAGTCGACCGTATCCTTCTCGATGTCTGCGAGAAGATAGGTCGCCTCACGGGTCATCCGGCTTTCGGTATAACGCATGGCGGCCGGCGGGTCATTATCGATCGAGCCGAAATTACCCTGACCATCAACCAGCGGCACGCCCATGGAGAAGGGCTGCGCCATCCGGACAAGGGCGTCATAAATCGCGGAGTCACCGTGCGGGTGGTAATTACCCATCACGGCCCCGACGATGTTTGCCGATTTCTTGTAGGGCTTACCCGGCGTATTGCCGCCTTCGTTCATGGCGTACAGGATACGGCGGTGAACCGGCTTCAGGCCGTCCCGTACATCCGGCAGGGCCCGACTGACGATCACGCTCATCGCATAATCAAGATAGGAACTTTTCAGTTCGGATTCGATGGAAATCGGCTCAATGCCGTCCGGCAGGATCGCGCCACCTTCGCCACCATTTTCGGGGGTTTCCGGGTCGTCCGGCGTGGTCGTGTCGTCGCTCATGGAGAAGTCGTCCTGGCTACGGTGAATTCAAACGGGAATCACCTGTTCCGTTACAGGAATATGTCTAGCATCCCAGGCACGCGGAAACAAATGCCAGAGGGGCTAAAAAGGCAGTAAATACGGGGCAAAACGACCGATTCAGGGGCTTTTTCGCCTATTCCAGCGCGCCCACTGCGACAAGCCCCTCATGCACCACAATCTTGCGCTTTTCGAGCGCGGGATTGTCCACATCCATGTCCATATTCATAGCGAAGGCATAAGTGCCGGGCGCAGGACCATCAGTCTGTTCCAGCCAACCGACATACCAACCAATATCGGTCTCGCCCTCAACACGCTTCCACCCCGTCTTGGCATAGAGCGTCCAGCCTTCGCCCTGATCCGCCTGGATGATGGGAATGGCCTGCTCATAGGTGCGTGCGGACAGCGGCAATGTATGCGCCGCCAGCCGGGCCAGAAACGCCACCTGCTCGCGCGCAGATATCGCCAGCGGCCCGTTCAACCAGTAAGTCTGAATATCAGACTCGCTGCCCACGTCGGCATTTCCATAATCAAACTGCATGAGCCAATCATGCAGGATGGCACTGCCAATGCGCGGTGTCACAGTCTGATAGATCCACACTGTGGAGCGCTGGAACGCTGTGGCAAAGCTCTGGCTCTCATTCCAACCTGGCGAGAACCGCGTCTCGCCATCCCACTCAAACCACTCATCCGGGCCCGTCACAGCCCCAGTCTCAAGCGCGATCAGCGTGTGGGGTATTTTTGAGGTGGAAGCCGCGACGAACCGGCTTTCGGTCCGGTCGCCGCTCGTCTCCCATGTGCTGCCATCTTCAAGACGGTAGATGACGAGGGCAGCCGCCTCAGGCGTCAGCCCTTGCGCCACCAGCACCTCATCCAGCGTCTGCGGGCGCTCCGGCACAGCCTCACAGGCGCAGAGTAACGCCGTCAGTCCAAGAGCAAGGCCAAACAGATGCCGGGTCATGAGCCGCTCCTAGAACGGAATCTCGTCGTCGAGATCCTGGCTGAAGCTCTCCTGCGGGCCGCTCATCTGACGCGGACCGCTATTGCCGCCACCGCCCTGATAGCCGCCGAAATCATTGCCGGCAGACCGGCCGCCGCCTTCACCGCGGGCATCCAGCATGGTCAGCGTGGAATTGAAGCCACGCAGCACGACTTCGGTCGTGTAGCGATCCTGGCCATCCTTGTCCTGCCATTTGCGGGTTTCAAGCTGGCCTTCAATATAGAGCTTTGAGCCCTTCTTCACATAGTTCTGGACGACCCGTACAAGGCCTTCACTGAAGACGGAAATGCGGTGCCACTCGGTGCGCTCCTTGCGCTCGCCGGTGTTCTTGTCTTTCCAGGTTTCCGAGGTCGCGAGCGAGAAGCTGGCCACCTGGCCGCCATTCTGGAACTGGCGGACTTCCGGATCCTGCCCGACATTGCCGACAAGAATGACCTTGTTCACTGATCCTGCCATAATTCCATCTCCGATCTGGTATGTTTCGTTCTCGATTCGATTCTGCTTTTACTCTGCCCCGCAGAGCATGTCGCCCATAGCGCAACGAGATTCATGAGCCATCGACATGAAAATGCAGCAAGAAAACGATGTTCACAATTTGTTCTTGTCGTCAAGCTGGACTCAAGGCACACATAGGCCCTAGCAGATAAACATACACCGTTTCGCAACCGCAACGGTCTAAATACCATTCCAGAGAAACTCTATGGCCGAGTCCCCCTATATCCGCGTGCGCGGCGCCAAGGAACACAATCTCAAGAATGTCGACGTGGATATCCCGCGCGGCGAGTTGGTTGTGATGACAGGCCTGTCCGGCTCCGGCAAGTCCTCACTCGCCTTCGATACGATCTATGCCGAGGGCCAGCGCCGCTATGTCGAATCCCTGTCGGCCTATGCGCGCCAGTTCCTGGAGCTGATGCAGAAGCCTGACGTCGAGAGTATCGAAGGCCTGTCGCCCGCCATCTCGATCGAGCAGAAAACGACCAGCCGCAATCCACGCTCAACCGTCGGCACGGTGACGGAAATTTACGACTATATGCGCCTGCTCTGGGCGCGTGTCGGTGTGCCGTATTCTCCGGCCACGGGCCTGCCCATTGAAAGCCAGACCGTCAGCCAGATGGTCGACCGCACAATGGACCTGCCGGAAGGCACGCGCCTCTATCTGCTCGCCCCCATAGTACGCGGCCGGAAGGGGGAATACCGCAAGGAATTCGCCGAGCTTCTGAAGAATGGCTATCAGCGCGTGAAAGTGGATGGAGAGTTCCACGAACTCGAAAACCCGCCAAAGCTCGACAAGAAGTTCAAACACGACATTGATGTGGTCGTGGACAGGATTGTCGTGCGCGAAGGCATGGAGCAGCGCCTTGCGGAGAGTTTCGAAACCGCGATCGGCCTCGCGGACGGCATCGCGATTGGCGAATATGCCGATGTGGAAGAGGGCGAGACCGAGCCAAAACGCATCACCTACAGCGCCAATTTCGCCTGCCCGGTCTCCGGCTTCACCATTCCGGAAATCGAGCCGCGCCTGTTCTCCTTCAACAACCCGTTTGGCGCCTGCCCGACCTGTGATGGCCTCGGCGAGCAACTGAAAGTCGATGCGGGCCTCGTGGTCCCTGACAAGGATCTCGACCTGCTGAACGGCGCGATCGCGCCTTGGGCCAAGTCGACCTCGCCATACCAGACCCAGACGCTTCAAGCCCTGTCGGCCCATTACCGCTTCGATCTGAAGAAGCCCTGGAACCAGCTGCCAGAGGAAGTCCATAACATCATCCTGTTTGGCACTGGGGAGGATGAGGTAAAGTTCGTCTATGATGACGGTATGCGCCGCTATGAGGTGAAAAAGACGTTCGAGGGCGTCATTCCGAACCTGGAGCGCCGCTACCGCGAGACTGACAGCCAGTGGGTGCGCGACGAGATCGCGAAGTTCCAGGCCGCCGCCCCATGCCCGGCCTGTGGTGGCAAGCGCCTGAAGCCCGAAGCACTGGCTGTGAAGATCGACACGCTGGACATTTCAGATGCTGGTGCGTTCTCCATCAAGCAGGCCCATGAATGGTTCGCCCAGGTCTACAAATCGCTGACCAAGCAGCAGAACGAAATCGCCAGCCGCATCCTGAAAGAGATCAATGACCGTCTCGACTTCCTGAATGATGTCGGCCTGGAATATCTGACGCTCAGCCGCGCGTCCGGCACGTTGTCGGGTGGGGAGAGCCAGCGCATCCGTCTGGCCAGTCAGATCGGCTCCGGCCTGACGGGCGTACTCTATGTGCTGGACGAACCGAGCATCGGCCTGCACCAGCGCGACAATGATCGCCTGCTGGAAACGCTGAAGCGCCTGCGCGACCTCGGCAACTCGGTCATCGTTGTGGAGCATGACGAGGACGCGATCCTGACGGCCGACCATGTTATCGATATGGGCCCGGCCGCTGGCGTACATGGCGGTGAGATCATTGCCGAAGGCACGCCGGAAGAGGTGATGGCCAATCCGAAAAGCCTGACGGCAGACTATCTGAACGGCACAAAAGAAATCCCGATTCCGAAACGCCGCCCGGTCGAGAAAGCCAAGCGCAAGATCACCCTGAAGGGCGCAACCGGTAACAATCTGAAGAATGTTACCGCGACGATCCCGCTCGGTAGCTTCACCTGCATCACCGGCGTGTCTGGCGGCGGCAAGTCCACCCTGATCATCGAGACCCTCTACAAGGCGCTCGCCCGCAAGCTGAACGGGGCTTCCGCGCCCCCGCAACCTTATGAGAGCATTGAGGGCCTGCAGCATCTCGACAAGGTAATCGACATCGACCAGAGCCCGATTGGCCGGACACCCCGGTCCAACCCGGCAACCTATACCGGCGCCTTCGGCCCGATCCGTGACTGGTTTGCCGGACTACCGGAAGCCAAGGCGCGCGGCTATGCGCCGGGACGCTTCAGCTTCAATGTGAAGGGCGGCCGGTGCGAGGCTTGTCAGGGCGACGGCGTCATCAAGATCGAGATGCACTTCCTGCCAGATGTCTATGTCACGTGCGAGACCTGCAAGGGCAAACGCTACAATCGCGAGACATTGGAAGTTCTGTTCAAGGGCAAATCCATCGCAGACGTGCTGGACATGACGGTTGAGGATGCGGCGAAATTCTTCTCCGCCGTGCCTGCAATCTCTTCAAAGCTCGACACGCTGAACGAGGTCGGCCTCGGCTATGTCAAAGTTGGCCAGCAGGCGACGACGCTGTCCGGCGGTGAGGCGCAGCGCGTGAAACTCGCCAAAGAACTGTCCAAACGCGCTACCGGCAAAACGCTTTACATTCTGGACGAGCCGACCACCGGCCTGCACTTCGAAGACGTGCGCAAGCTGCTCGAAGTGCTGCACTCGCTGGTCGACACCGGCAATACAGTGGTGGTGATCGAGCACAATCTGGATGTCGTGAAGACAGCCGACTGGGTGCTGGATCTAGGGCCCGAGGGCGGCGATGGTGGCGGGCAGTTGGTTGCGGCCGGAACGCCGGAAGACATTGCCGCCTGCGAGGAAAGCTGGACCGGCAAGCATCTGGCCGAAACCTTCCGCCGTCAGGATGAACGCCGCGCGGCCCGCAACAAACGGGTGAGAGCCGCGGAGTCTGCCAAGACCAAATCGAAGCCCAAACCAGCCCCAAAACCCAAAGCCACCCCGAAGTCCAAGCCGAAAGCCAAGGCTGAGACCAAAACAGCTACTTCCACCAGGAAGCCGGCCAAAAGCACAGCAAAGAAAGCTCCAGCCAAGCCTACAGCGAAAGCGCGCAGCAAGAGCCCCGCCAAATAGCGGGCGCTCCTGCCTCGCGCTGTTTCAGTTCAGTCGATCAGCTGAAGGTCTTGTCCATTTCGGGATTGTTCACCCAGCTCGGGTCAGCCTTGGCCGCAAGCGCTGCCGGACCACCAAAAATGTGCATCAACGCCGCAGTAATGAACATGTAAAGCGCGCCAAAAATGATCAGAGGCAGAACAAATTGGGGCGTCATCATTGCTGACATCACAGCTGCAGGATCAGCATCCCCTTGCAGAGCAGGCACAAGAGAAACCAGCGCAAATGCCGCGAATGCGATATAAAGCACGACCAGCACCAACATGCTGAGCAGCATGATGACAATCCAGCTACCAACAATGGTCCACGCTTTGCCTTTGGTAACGCGCCAAGCTTCGCCCAACTGAATGGAATTGTCGCGAATGGTTAGCGCAGCAGCTGGCGAGAAGCGGGCGCAAAGCCAGAGCGCAAAGACCATATAGGCGAGGATTGCCACAAACATCAGCAGAACGGCAAACGCGGTCCCGCCATCGCTGCCCGATGAGGCGAGAAATGCGAGCAGTCCCGCAGGAACGATCATGACAATGATCAGCCCGACATAGAGTGCCAGAAAGATCCCGATCCAGATCAAGCCAATCAGCAGAAGCCGCCCCTCATCAGCGCCAAATCTGAGACTGAACCCTTCTGAACGCATGTAGCGACGCTGGCTGGCAGCTTCAAAAACCGTCCACAATGCAATGCCGCCAACCAGCGAGATGACGTAACCGATCATGATGCGACCGAAATTCTGCGTCAGCGCCGCATTAATGGCGCGCTCATCGCCAAACGTCGCCGGATTAAACATGGCGGCATAGTATGAGCCCATGAAATACCCGCTCAACACCTGTACCAGCAGGGAGCAAAGGCCATAGGCCAGGGCATATTTCCAAAGAAACCCTTTTGGGCCACCCGTGCGAGAAAAATGGTTCAGCGCATTGCCGAAGGTGAAGGGAAGATGTGTCATGCGTAAATCCTAATCGAATGCGCCCATCATGGCCTTATCGTCCACACTGCCGCGAGGATCATGACGCGCAGCGAAAGCTGCCGGCCCCGCCACAGCATGCATCAACAGTCCTGCCGCGAACATGCGCAGAAAAGCGTAAATGAAAAGCGGAATGAGAAACCCGGCACTCATGACCAGGGTCATCAGTTCCTCACCTGTCTGCAGGCTGTCGAGGTGGGGCATCATCAGCATGCCCATGGGAATCTGGAGTATCTGATCAATTACGGAAACGACCATACCACCGCCTATGGACCAGATCAGATAGGCCCCCAAAATAGGCCAGAAGCGTCCGCGGGAAACATTCCAGGCATCAAAGAAGCAGATGCGTCTTTCCTTGATGGTGAGTGCGAAACATGGCGCCAGCCGTGTCGCAAAGAAGACATAGGCGATGAACAGGATGAGCCACAAAAAGCCGCCCATCAGCATGGTCGTCATGACCCGGCCGACAAGACGGGGATCATCGTCCCCGGACAGGATCAGGGCGACGACATCCAACATGCCGCCCAGGAAGATAATGATGGGTACAAATGTGAAGACCAGCTGCAGGACATTCCAGAGCAGGCTGACAACCATCATTCGCAATTCATCGCCGCCAAAGCGCAGGAAAAAACGCTCATCCCGCACATAGCGCCGCTGACTTGCCGCCTGAAAGACAGACCAGATGACCCAGGCCCCGAAGGATCCCAGCACAATCCAGGGAAAAAGCGGTGCGAAAGATCCAAGGATCATGCGCAGAAAGGTAAAAAGCTCAACCTGATCAGGATCCATCTGGTCGAGCATCTCAATCGCATCTGCGAACGCGGCAAAAGAATCCTTGCTCAGGAAGATCAGGAGCAGGATGCCCAAGCTTGTCACTGCCGCATAGCTGACACCAAACAGCCAGGGGAATGAGTTCGCATGCGCGGCCCGCAGCGGGCTCGCGAGCGCTCCGTCAAATGTAAATCGGTTCACCACTCAAAGCCCCCTGATGACTCTTTCAGTCCCACATCACGATAAAACGCTTTGTGCTGTGGAGGCAATCACCCTGCCGGGGCTTGTTCCGGTTGCAAACGGCGCAAGGCCGCCACAGCCAGCCCATGGCCCGCCAGCAGAAACGGCACCAGCAACAACATGCCAACAAAACCGGAGAGGAATGACCCGACACCGCTCTGGCCCCAGATATTGTGCAGTGCCCAATTGATGAGAACGGCTATGGCAAAGGGCGCCACATGTGTCGCCAGCGCGGCAAGGGAAAGCGGGATAACATGGCCATTGGTCCATCCCCACGTGCGGAAGACCATGGTCTTCCGCGTGCTAATCGTGGCAGCACCGATCAGGAGCAAGCGGATCGCCATATAGCAAAGCGCCAACAGGCCAGCGAGGCAGGCCACAATTAACATGGCGCCATAGGCGCTGGGCAGCATGTCCACCAAAGCCTGCTGCACCACATCCGGCGGCGTATCCGCATCAAGGTCTGTGCGGCCCGAGGCTTTAAGCAGGATCCCCGGCAATGTGAGCAGGAAAAAGCCGATAAAGACGCCTACGAAGAGGAAAGCGACATAAACAGACAGATTGGCATGAGCCAGCCGCAAGCGATCACCGTGAGCTGTATCCAGCATCGCGCGATATGTGACGAGCGAAAACTCAATGCCGACCACGAAAACAACTAGCGCTGCAATGGCTGGCGCCGCATCTCCCAATGCAGATCCTGGCCCGACGGCAAAGGTGTAAACCCCGCCCGCGACGAGCAGGGCAAGCATGACAAACAGAGATGGACGCAACGCCTTGAACGCCAGCATCCACGCGTCTCTCACAAGGTCCAGAACGGGCAGTTTCCGAGTCATAAAGCCCTCCATACACACCTGATCCTGCTCTTGCCACGGTCAATGACGGCATAGGCCATCTTGACGCGACCGCACTTGCCCCGCACATCCGCGACATGAGCACTAAACCTATACATATAATCGGCGGCGGAATGGCTGGTTCCGAAGCTGCCTGGCAAGCCGCAAATGCGGGCGTGCCCGTCATTCTACACGAGATGCGCGGCGTGAAGGGCACAGACGCCCATCAGACGGACAAGCTGGCAGAGCTTGTATGCTCCAACTCTTTCCGGTCCGATGACCACGAGTCCAACGCTGTCGGCGTCCTGCATGAGGAAATGCGCCGGGCCAATGGCCTGATCATCCAGACGGCCGATGCCCATCAGGTGCCTGCCGGCAGCGCGCTTGCCGTGGACCGCGAAGGCTTTGCCGAAGCCGTTACCGCGAAGCTGGAAGCCCACCCAAACGTCACCATCGTGCGCGAGGAAATTGACGGCATCCCGCCGGAAGACTGGGACAACGTCATCATTGCCACTGGCCCACTGACCTCCATCAAGCTGGCTGAAGCCATCCACGCCCATACCGGCGAAGATGATCTGGCCTTCTTCGATGCCATCGCACCGATCGTCTATTTCGACTCCATCGACATGACCAAGGCCTGGCGCCAGAGCCGTTATGACAAGCCAGGGCCGGGCGGCGACACGGCGGCCTATATCAACTGCCCGCTGGATGAAGACCAGTACAATGCCTTCCTGGACGCCCTGATCGAGGCGCCGAAGACAGAGTTCAAGGACTGGGAAAAGGACACGCCATACTTTGAAGGCTGCCTGCCGATTGAAGTCATGGCGGAGCGGGGCCGCGAGACCCTGCGTTTCGGCCCGATGAAACCGGTCGGCCTGACCAATCCGCACCAGCCGGACATCAAGGCTCATGCCATTGTCCAACTACGCCAGGACAATGCCCTCGGCACGCTGTGGAACATGGTCGGCTTCCAGACCAAACTGAAATATGGCGCGCAGACGGACATCTTCCGCATGATCCCCGGCCTGGAAAAGGCCGAGTTCGCACGGCTTGGCGGCATCCACCGCAATACCTTCCTGAACTCCCCGAAACTTCTGGACGACCAACTGCGCATGAAAAGCCTGCCGCGTCTGCGCTTTGCGGGCCAGGTGACGGGCGTTGAAGGCTATGTGGAAAGCGCCGGCATGGGTTTGCTCGCAGGCCGGTTCGCTGCTGCTGAACGTCTCGGCAAACCGCTGGCACCGCCGCCAGAAACGACAGCCCTCGGCTCCCTCGTCCGCCACATCACCGGCGGCCACCTTGAGGGCAAGGCCAGCTTCCAGCCAATGAACGTCAATTTCGGCCTGTTTCCGGACATCACGGATTTCCCGAAACATGGGCCGGACGGCAAACGCCTTCGCGGCAAGGACAAGGGCCGCGCCAAGAAACGCGCCCAGGCTGTACGAGCGCTGAATGATTTCGACGCCTGGCTGAAGGCTGAAGCCGTGGTTCCGGCAGAATAATCATGCGTCTCGCCGTTACCGAACC
>Ga0070727_10001356_pt1 | contig 26166 bp, 25 predicted proteins | sample tdAd472_FD_66722 | JGI IMG/M metagenome (GOLD analysis project Ga0070727, IMG submission 66722) | Marine sediment microbial communities from the Atlantic coast under amendment with organic carbon and nitrate - tdAd47.2 | ecosystem: Environmental > Aquatic > Marine > Coastal > Sediment | place...
GGATCGACGACAACCGCCTCGATCTGCTTGCCGAGCAATCCGCCCTTCTTGTTCTGTTCGTCGATCAGGAACAACATGACGTCCTTCAGCGCGGTTTCGCTGATCGCCATGGTTCCGGACAGGGAGTGAAGGATCCCCACCTTGATGGTGTCGGCCGCCTGAGCCGACGCGCTCATCGCCAGCGATCCTGCGAGCACACTCGCCGCTGCGATAGTTTTTAGGCTTTTGAACATTCTCCGCCTCCGGGCTTTATGTTTTTGCGATGCAACATAAGTAGCAAGGCGCGTGCCAGACGGAAGAAAACTAATAAGACGTTGTTTTAGCTTTCGGTTTTCTCGACATAGCGGAAATCGGCGCCATATCGATCACATTGTTTGCTCATATTTTAGACAGCACATTTTTCTTGCCCATTTTTTATGCACTGCACGGGCCGGAGTGCCGGGCCCTCCCGTGGCGACGGTTGCCCAGCGCCGGATTTGCGGGCACGTTTCCTTCCTGCAACAGGGATGACATTCATGCGCAACCTGACCGGCGCCTGCCATTGCCGAAACATCAGCGTTTCCTTCGAAACCGACCTGGCGCCGGCCGATATGGTCCCGCGCGCATGCCAGTGTTCGTTCTGCCGCCTGCATTCCACGGCCGCCGTCTCGGACCCGGCGGGCCATCTCACTTTCTCGGTGCGCGATCCCGAGCAACTGAACCGCTACACCTTCGGCCTGGGCAGCACGGAATTCCTGATCTGCCGGACCTGCGGCGTTTATGCGGGCGCGTTCATGCCCGACGGCGATGCCGCATTCGCCAATGTGATGGCCGGCGTGCTCGACGCATGTGGGGAAATCACCAGCCCGGCCGTTCCGGTCCATCGATCACAGGAAAATCTGGATGAGCGGCGCGCGCGCCGGCGGGCCATGTGGACCCCGGCAACCCTTGTTCAGGAATCGCGGTAGCGCAGACGGTTGGCGAAGCGGAACCGGTCGGCCCGGTTGATCGCCACCGTATATTCGAACGGTTGCCCGTCGCGCCCGATATACCAGCGGTGAATCTCGAGACCCGGCGCGCCCGGCTCGACGCCGAGCCGCGGCGCGAGATCCGCGCTGATCGCAACCGCACCAATCTCCTGGCGCAGCTCGGTGATCTGTTCGCCGTAACGTTCCTCGATCAGATGTCCGATCGCGCCGCGGTACACCCCCACATCGTCGCGTATGCCGGCATAGTTCTCGGCGACATAGATTTCCGTCCACGCCACCGGCACCTGCTGTGCCCCGGTCCCGCTCATGCGCATCGCGTCAAAGCGCAGAAAGGACTGGCCTTCGGCGCAGCCGATCCGCGCGGCGAGCGCGGTATCCGCGACCACCGGCGATGACGTGACATCGACCAGCCGATGGGACCCGGCGTATTGCAGAAGGTCTTCGGCATTGTCGAGCGCCTGCAGGAACTGCCGCGACGGTTCCTGCGCCGTCACCAGCGTTCCCTTGCCCTGGCGGCTGGTGACGATCCCCAGCGCGTGGAGCTGGCGCAGCGCCTCTCGGACCGTGTGTCGGCTGACGGCAAAACGAAGGGCCAGCGCGCCCTCGGTCGGCAGATACTCGCCCACCGCATAGTCGCCGCCGCCGATCTCCTCGGCCAGGCGCTGCGCGAGTTGCTGGTAGCGCGGCTGCAAGCGCGGCAGAACGGGGATGTCGGTCACAGGACGCCCTTGTCTCGAAGGGCCGATATACGCGCCGCGTCGTAGCCGATCTCGGCGAGGATCTCGTCCGTCTCGCCACCCAGTTCGGGGGCGGGTCGCATGGGCGGCCCGTCGCCGGACATCCGGACCGGCGGCGCCAGCGCCCGGAAGGGCGCGCCGGACTGATGCGCCAGCTCCATGATCCCCTCGCGCTCGGCCACGAACGGATTGTCGAGCGCGCCGCCGACGTCGTGCAACGGCGCGGCGGGAACCGTGCCCGCAAAAAGCTCCATCCACGCCGCCGTGGTGCGCCCCGACAGCGCCTCGTCGAGCACCTCGGTGAGCATGTCGCGATTTTTCAAACGATCCGGGAATTTCAGGAACCGCGGATTCTCGGCGAGGTCCGGACGCTCCAGCTTTTCGCACAAGGCGGGCCAGAACTTCTCCTTGTTGCACATCAGATAGATCCAGCCGTCGCCGGTCTTGTAGAGCTGGCAGGGCGCCAGAGAAGGGTGCGCAGAGCGTGGCAGGCGCGACTGGTTGTCGCCCGCACCGAGATACCAGGTCGCGAGATAATTGAGATTGTAGAGCGCGGTGTCGAACAGGGTGACATCGACGTCGCGCCCCACACCCGTAGCGCGCGCCTGCATGACGGCCGACACGATCCCGAGCGCCATGTAGGCGCCGGCCATGAAATCCACAACCGAGAGCCCCATGCGCGCCGGCGGGCCGTCGGGTTCGCCCGTGACCGAGAAATACCCGGTCTCCGCCTGCATCAGATAATCATAGCCCGGCCATTTGGCGCGCGAACCGTCGCGGCCATAGCCCGTCAAATGCGCACAGACGATCGACGGCTTGATCGGCCCGAGCGTGGCGTAGGTCAGGCCCAGCTTCTCATGCACGTCGCCGCGATTGTTGCCCGCAACCGCATCCGCCGAACGCACGAGATCGTGGAACACCGCGCGCCCGTCGTCGCAGGTCAAATCCAGCACGATCGAGCGCTTGTTGCGGTTGATGCCCTGGAAGAACAGACTGGCGGCGCTGCCCTCCGCACCCTCGATGAAGTGCGGACCGACGCTGCGCGCGACGTCACCGCCGCCCGCGCGGGACTCGACCTTGATGATATCCGCGCCGAGATCAGCCAGGTGCTGGGTCCCGAAGGGCCCGGCGCCATATTGCTCCACGGCGATCACGCGCAATCCGGTCAATGGCAGCATGGGCCCACCTACACCGGGTTCCGCGACACCAGCTGGCGCGCGATGATGATGCGTTGCATCTCGTTGGTTCCCTCGCCGATCGCGAGCAGGGGGGCGTCGCGATACAGGCGCTCGACGTTGAATTCCTTGGAATAGCCGTAACCGCCATGCACCCGCATGGATTCCAGGGAATTCTCGACGGCCGCCTCGGTGGCAAACAGCTTGGCCATGCCCGCCTCCATGTCGCTGCGCCGGCCGCTGTCATAGGCGGCGGCGGCCTGATAGGTCAGCAGGCGCGCGGCCTCGGTGCGGGTCGCCATATCGGCCAGCTTGATCTGGATCGCCTGATGCTCGCAGATCGGCTTGCCGAAGGTCTTGCGCACTTGTGAATAGGACAGCGCCTCGTCGAGCGCGGCCTGGGCCACACCGACGCCGCGCGCGGCGACGTTGATCCGGCCGAGCTCAAGCCCGCCCATGATCTGGCGGAAGCCCTCGCCTTCGACCTCGCCAATTAAATTTTCCGCCGGCACCTCGCAATCGTCGAACACCGGTTCGCCTGTGTCGATCCCGCGGTAGCCGAGTTTCTGCAGTTTCTTCGGTTGCGGATAGCCGGGCATGTCCTTCTCGACCAGGAACAGGCTGATTCCCTTGTGCCGCGGTTCGGCGTCCGGGTCGGTCTTGGCGAGCACCGCGATCACATCACCCTGATGGGCGTTGGTCGCCCACATTTTCCGGCCATTGATGATGTAGGCGCTGTTGCCCTGTTTGACGGCGCGTGTGGTGATCGCCTGCAGATCCGTGCCCGTGTCCGGCTCGGTCAGCGAAATACCACCGCGCATTTCACCGGTGGCGAATTTCGGCAACCATTTCTGGCGCTGCGCCTCGGTTCCGAACCGGCGCACCGCCTCGGCCATGATCAGGTGGGAGCTGAACACCCCGGTCAGCGACATCCAGGTGCGCGCGACCGTCTCGGTGATCCGCGCATAGGTCGTGCAGGACAGGCCGAGGCCGCCATATTCCTCGGGGATGGTGATGCCGAAGAGGCCGAGCTCCGCCATCGCGTCGACCATGTCGGCGGGGTAGATGTCCGGGTCCTCGAAGTCGCGGACCTTGCCGCGCACATCGCGCTCGAGGAACCGCTCGATCGAATCCAGGATCATTCGATCCTGCTCGGGGATGTCTGCCGCGGTCATGGGCGCCTCAATAATTCGCGCGGTCGTCGACCGTGTGTCCCTGCTTGGGAATCAGGAACGAGCGGATGTAACTCAGAAACTCGGTACCGTCGTCCTTGATACCGCGGGTACGGATGGTCACGATTCCGGCCCCGGGGCGGGACTTGGACTCGCGTTTCTCCAGGACTTCGCTCTCGGCGTAGATCGTGTCGCCGGCGAAGACCGGCGCGGTCAGATTGATTTCCTTCCAGCCGAGATTGGCGATCGTCTTCTGGCTGGTGTCGCTGACGCTCATGCCGCCGACGATGGCGAGCGTGAGCGTCGAGTTCATCAGCGGCTTCTTGAATTCACTCTGCGCCGCATAGGCCGCATCGAAATGCAGCGGATGGGTGTTCATGGTCAGCAGCGTGAACCAGGTGTTGTCGGTTTCGCTGAGCGTGCGTCCAGGTCGGTGCTCGTAGATCGCCCCGATCTCGAAATCCTCGTAGCAGCGTCCGATATCCTCGCGGTAGCGGTTCGGCCCGACCTGTTTTTGTCCGTAGACCATTTCTCTTCTCCCTATTTGTCCTTTGTGTCGGCTTCGGCGGCGGCCAGGATTTGCTGCGCTGCCACGACAACCGGGTTGTCGATCATTTCACCATCCACGGTCGCGATGCCGCCCTTGGCCGCTTCGGACGCGGCGACGATGCGTCGGGCGCGCTCGACCGCTTCCGCGCTGGGGGCGAACGCCGCGTTGATAACGGCCACCTGGCGCGGGTGAATGGCGATCTTGCCGTCGAACCCCATGCTGCGGATCAGTTCCGTGTCGCCGCGCAGGCCGTCATCGTCGTTGAAGTCGGGCCAGATACCGTCGATCGCGGCGATGCCCGCCTGGCCGGCCGCAGCGGCGATCCGCCCGCGCCCGTAGGCCAGGGCCGCAACACCCATGTCGCTGCCCAGCTCGGCGGCATAGTCGGCCGACCCGAACCCGACCGCGACATTGCGCAACACCGCGCCGGCGATTTCGGAGACCCGGTCCAGGCCCTCGGCGGACTCAATGACCGGGATCAGGTCGATGTCCTTGTCGGCGGCCGACAACAAATCATCGAGCCAGCGCATTTCCTCACCGCTCGATGCCTTGGGGATGAACAGGGCGTCTGGCGCGGCATCACTCGACAGGAGCGCCAGCAAATCGCGCAGGCCAAGTTCGGTGCGCGGGCTGTTGATGCGCAGGATCCAGCGCGGTCCTGACGGTAACGAGCCCGCCAGAAACTCCAGCGCCGTGGCGCGGGCGGACTCCTTGTCTCCCGGCGCGACCGCGTCCTCGAGATCGATACAAACCATATCCGCGCCCGCGGCGGCGGCCTTCTCAAACCGGTCCGGCCGGGTCGCGGGAACAAACAAAAGGCTACGCCAGAGTGGTCTCATCAATTCGTCTCACTGGGTTGGGATTCACTTGACCGGTTGTCCGTACAAGTAACATTATGCTGCATGGTCATGTCAAATCAGACAAGCTTGGCCAGCGATTTTTTTGAAGCATTATCTGGAACGGCGGCGAAGACCGCCAAATTGTCCGGGAGGAAGAACATGAAACGTCTAGCAATCGCGGCCGCGGCCGTTCTGTTTGTTGCCGGTAGCGTATCGGCACAAGCCGAGACCACCAAATTCAAGCTGGCCCTATCGACGGGCCCGAACCATGTGCGCAACATCATGCTTGAGGACTTCATCGCGAAGCTCAAGGACCGCACCAAGGGTGAACTCGAAGTCGAAGTGTTCCCCGCCAACCAGCTCTTCAAGGGCCCGGACATCCCCAAAGCGCTCGCGCAGGGCACCCTGGAAATGGGCGTCCCCGGCCTGTGGCAGATGGGGCGCTTCGATTCCAACGCCCTCGTGCCCGACTTGCCGATCTTCTATGGCGCGACGCGCGATGAGATCCATGCCGTGTGGGATGGCCCGGCCGGCGATGAGCTGCGCCAGCGGCTCGAAGACAAGATGAAGGTCAAGATCATCGGCGGGTTCCTCGACCTGGGCTATGGCACGATCTTCACCACCGGCAAGCAGATCCGGAAGCATGCCGACCTGGACGGCCTGAAGCTTCGCACCCCGCCGGGTGCGGCCTATCTGGCGCGTTACAAGACGTTCGGAACCAACCCGGTGTCGATCCCGTTTGGCGACGTGCCGCTGGCCCTGACCCAGGGCACGGTTGACGGCCTGATGACCACCCACGAATCCCTGCGCAGCGCAAAGCTCTGGGATTCAGGCGTCAAATACTCGTTCGATGACCAGCAGGGCTTCCTGCAATACGTGCCGATGGTTTCCGGCGTGGTCTGGAACAAGCTCGATGCGAGTGTGCAGAAGATCATCGTCGACACCTGGGCCGAATCTGTCGGCCCGGCGCGCAAGTTCGCCGAAGCCCGCCAGAATCAGGCCAAGGAAGAAGCCGGCAAGAACGGCGTCACCAACGTCGCCGCGAAGGCCGGCGACCTTTCGGCGATGCGCGACAAGCTGATGGCGGCGCAACCCGACGTGGTCAAGGATCTGAAGATGGATCCGGCCTTCGTCGAGCGCGTGCAGCAAGCCCTCGCCGCCGTTCGCAAGGGAAGCTAGTCACAACCCGCCAACGGCCGGACCCATCGGGTTCGGCCGTTGGTCCTTGTGATTGGCCCTCCGTGCCATGCTCCTGATCTGGGACCGTTTCGAAAGCTTTGTGGCCGCGCTCCTCGCCGCGGTCGCGCTGATCATATTTCTGTATGGCATGGTCGCCCGCTTCGCCTTTCCGCACCTGGCACCGGATTGGGTGCTGGAAGTCACAATTTTCATGCTGATCTGGGCCATGCTCCTCAGCGGCAGCGCGCTGGCGGCACAGAGCCGGCATGTGCGGGCGGACCTGATCGTTTCGCGGTTTCCGCGCCCCGCACAGCTCGTACTGGAAGCCTTCGGCATGGTCGTCGCGACCGTCTTCTGCGCCGTGCTCGTCGTGTCGGGTATCGAGGTGGTCCAGTTCGCCATCGATTTCGACGAGCGGACGCTGAATTCGCTGCGCATCCCGATGTTCTATTACTACGCCTGTGTGCCCGTGGCCTTTACTCTGATCGGCCTGCGCTTCCTGCAGCGTTTCGTCTCTCTGCTGCGCACACGCGAACCCACTTTCGACCTGGATCATCATCTCGATCCGTCGGTCACGATTGACTGACGCGATGACAAAACAACGGCACGGGCGGACAAACGGATGATCTTCGGCGTACTCGGCGGCCTCCTCGGCCTTCTCGCCACCGGCATGCCGATCTTCGTGGTCCTCGGCACGATTGCGGTTGTGTTGTTCTGGATTCAGGGCGTCCCCCTGATCGGGGTCTCCCAGGTGGTGGTCGACCGGCTCAATTCCGGCGCGCTGATCGCCATTCCGCTGTTCGTGATCGCCGCGACCTTCATGCAGCGCGGCGGCATCGCCAAGGCGCTGATTGATTTCGCCAGCGCGATTGTCGGGTCCGTGCGCGGTGGGCTCGGCCTCGTCTGCGTGGTTGCGACAACGGTTTTTGCCGCCATCTCGGGCTCGTCCGTGGCGACCGCGATGGCGATGGGAACGATCCTGGTGCCGGCCATGATCGCCCACCAGTATGAACGCAAGTTCGCCGTCGGGGTGGTCGGCGCCTCGGGCACGCTGGGCATTCTCGTGCCCCCCAGCCTGGTGCTGATCATCTTCGCGATCATCGCCGAGGAATCTGTGCCGCGCCTGTTTCTCGCCGGTGTGATTCCGGGGCTCCTGCAGGCGGTGTTGTTCGCCGGCTATATCCTCTGGTACGCGCGCCGCAAGAACTACCCGCGCGCCGAGCGCCTGCCGGTGCGCGACGCCATACGCGCCACGATCCATGCCCTGCCGGCGCTGTCGATCCCGATTATCGTGTTTGTCGGCATCTATGGCGGGATCGTCACCGTCGCCGAAGCCGCGGCCCTGTCGGCGATCGTCGCCATTTTCGCCAGCATGTTCGCCTACCGTGAAATCACCTTCCGGGACATAATGCCGGTGCTCGCGGAATCGATGCGTGCGGCCGGTGCGATCATCGTGATCATCGTCGGTGCGTTGCTGTTCGGTCACTGGATCACGGAATCCGGCATCCCGGCCCGGATCGTCGAGTTCGCCATCTCCCTCGACCTGAAGGCATGGCAATTCCTGATGTTCGTCAACATCATGATGCTCGTGCTGGGCATGTTCCTCGAAGGCATCGCGGTCACCCTGATCGTCCTCCCGCTGGTCCTGCCGCTGCTCGCCCCCCTCGGGATCAGCCCGATCCATTTCGCCATCGTGCTGACCATCAACATCGAGCTGGCGCTTCTCACACCGCCGGTGGGCCTCAACCTGTATGTCCTGCAGAGCATTTCCCGGACCCCGATCGGCGAGGTCATCCGGGGCACATGGCCGTTTATCTTTCTGCTGTTCCTGCTGCTCATGCTGGTCACCTATGTGCCGATCATCTCCACCTGGTTGCCAAGCTTTGTGTTCGACGGCTAAACCCGCCCCCCGCCCGCGCACACATCGATACATTTCATGACCGACGTAATTCGCAGCACGCGGACCCTCTGGCTGGTTCTGTTTGCGGTCACACTGGTGCAAGTGCTGGCGACGTTCGCCAGCCTGACGATCGCCGCCATCGCCCCGGCGGTGTCGGACGGCGTCGGCGTCCCGGTCGAGTTCATCGGCTTTCAGGTGGCCGTGATCTATACCGGCGCATCGTCCATCTCGGCGCTGTCGGACTTCCTGCTCCGGCGCTGGGGGCCGGCGCGCGTCAGCCAGATCAGCCTCGGCCTGTGCGGTGGCGGTGTGGCCCTGTCGGCCGTCCCGTCGGTCCCGGTCATGGCACTCGGTGCGCTGTTTCTGGGTTTCGGCTATGGCATGACCAACCCGTCGGCCACTCAGATTCTGATGCGGCTGACGCCCACCCAAGCGCGCAATTTCGTGTTCTCGGTCAAGCAGACCGGCGTTCCCTTCGGCGGCATGGCGGCGGGGTTGGTCGCGCCACGGGCGGCCGAGACTTTCGGCTGGCAGGCGGCCCCGCTGATCGTCGCGGTCTGTTGCATCATCCTGATGTTCGCCCTGCAGCCCTGGCGCAAACGCTGGGATGCAGACCGCAACCCCGGCGCCCGGCTCGACGCCAGCGCGTTCGCGGCCATGTCGATGGTCTGGCGCGTGCCCGCACTGCGCTGGCTGAGCATCGGCGGCTTCACCTATGCCTTCACCCAGCTCTCGCTGTCCACATTTGCCGTCACGATCCTGGTGGTCGAGGCGCAGTTCTCACTCGTCGCGGCGGGTGCCGTCCTCGCCGCCATCCAGGCGGCGGGCATCATCGGCCGTGTGGTCTGGGGCCTGGTCGCCGATCGCTGGGGCATCGGCGACAACCTGCTGATCCTCATGGGCGTGATGAACCTCGCGGGCGCCTTCGCCATGATCTGGATCGGGCCGGACTGGCCGGTCTGGGCGATCTATTTCTTCTTCGTCGCCTTTGCGGCGAGCGCACTCGGCTGGACGGGCGTGTTTATCAGTTCGACGGTGGGACACGCGCCGCGCGAGCAATCCGGCGCGGTGGCCGGCGGCATCGGTGTGCCGGTCTATGCGGGTGTCATCTTCGGGACCGCAATCCTGTCGGCCCTGGCAGAGGCCATGGGCAGTGTGTCGAACACCTATGCGGTCGTGATGGGGGTCGTTTCGGTGGGCCTGATCGCGTTCGTCATGGCCCGCCGCAAGACAAACTGAACCCACAAACCAGACGCGACGGCCAACCGCGGAAGTCAGTCGCGCGTCAGGCCTTGCCGATCCGCGGCACGTCGGACGAGTGGTCACCGAACGCTTTCTGCAGGACCGAAGTGCTGTTTTCGGCGAGCGCAATGCTCTCCGAAAGATGATTCAGAATCTTGATATTGTTGTTGATCACCGTGGTCGCTTCGGGGCGCCCGTCGTCCATGATCTTCGTCGCGCGCTGGATGATCTCATTGCGAATGGCCGTGAGAATATTCTCCAACTTGTAGCCGTCGGGATTGTCGTCCGTGACCAGAAACCCAGACATGATCGCACTCCGCGTTAGATGCCGATCATGCATCAGTAGATTATTGGGATAAACAAACCCTTACCGGGCAAATGCTCAGTCGAGCGTGAATCCGGCATATCCGTTGGCCGCGACCTCGTCACATTTTCGGACATACACCGGAAAACCGCCGCTGTAGGGCAGGATCACCCGCGGTTTTCCTGGAATGTTGGAGCCAAAATACCAGGATTGGCATGTCGCACGCAGAGACAGATCGCCCACCTCGTTGACATGCTCGACCCAGGACTCCTCGGCGTCGGGTTCGACTTCGATCCGGCGTTTGTCATGGCTGCGCATATGCTCGATGCACGCCGTGATCCAATCCACATGCTGTTCGATCGAGGGGATCATGTTGGTCAGCACGGACGGGCTCCCGGGCCCGGTGATCGTGAACAGGTTGGGGAACCCCGCCATGCCGAGACCCAGATAGGCGCGCGGGCCGTCTTCCCACTTGTCGCGCAGCGCGAGACCGTCGACCCCCCGGATATCGATCCGCTTGAGCGCGCCGGTCACCGCATCGAAGCCCGTGGCGAGAACCAGCGCATCCACCTCGTAGACCCGACCGTCGACGCACACGCCATCGGGCGTGATCCGTTCGATCGGTGTCTCACTGATGTCGATCAGGCTGACATTGTCGCGGTTGTAGGTCTCGTAGTAATCGGTGCCCACGCAAAGCCGCTTGCACAGGAACAGCTGCTTGGGCGCAAGCAGCTCGGCCACCTCGGGGTCGTCGACGATCCCGCGAATCTTGTTGCGAATAAATTCCGATGCGGTTTCGTTGGCTTCATCGCTGGTCTGGAAATCCGCGTAGGTGGCCATGAAGGCCAGGCCGCCCTGGGCCCAGCGCGCCTCATATTCGCGGTTGCGTTCCGCTTCGGATACCGCCAACGCCGACGGGCCGGCGACGGGAAAATAGTTGCCCGAGAAGCTTTTCTTCGCCCGGGCGCGCAATTCGGGATAGTGGGCCTTGATCTCGGCCACCTCATCCGGATCCATCCGCCGGTTGTGGGACGGGATGACATAGTTTGCCGTCCGCTGGAACACATGCAGATGGGCGGCCTGTTCGGCGATCACCGGTATCGATTGCACACCCGACGATCCGGTGCCGATCACCGCAACCCGCTTGCCGGTGAAATCGACGCCCTCCTCGGGCCAATGGGCCGTGTGATAGGTCGGCCCGGCGAAATCGTCGAGGCCGTCGAGTTCGGGATAATTCACCGCCGACAGGCAGCCGGTGGCCATGATGCAGTAATGCGCGGTGGTGCTGGCGCCGTCGTCCGTCGCAACACGCCAGAGCCCGGCATCCTCATCCCATATCGTCGAATCGACACGGGTCTCGAACTGTATGTCGGGCCAGAGCTCGAACCGATCCGCGACATGGCGCGCATAGGCCGACAATTCCCCCTGCGCCGGATAGCGCTCTTCCCAGTTCCACTCCTGCTGGAGTTCCTCGGAGAATTGATAGGAGTAGAACATCGTCTCCGTATCGACGCGCGCACCGGGATAACGGTTCCAGTACCAGGTGCCGCCCACACTGGTGCCCGTTTCGAACACGCGCACCGACAGACCGAGTTCACGCAGCCGATACAGCATGTACATGCCAGCAAAGCCGGCGCCGACAACAACGGCATCGAAGTCTGGTTTTGGGTTGGACGTCGGGTCAGTCATCGGACGCTCAGGCGCTCGCCATCTCGCGGGCAAGATCGAGGTTCGACGGATCGGGCTCGAGTTCGCCGGCCTGGATGCGCCGGGTAATCTCGGTGACGGCCGCGTTTACAGGCGACACTTGGCCCAGTTTTTCGCTCTCCTCGACGACCAGGCCGTTGATCAGGTCGACCTCGCTGTAGCGCCCCTTGAGATGGTCCTGAAGCACGCAGTCACGTGCCGCCGGGCCAATATCGGCCGCCAGCTTGTCGAGCATTTTTTCGAGCAGCCGGTTGGTGTCCTTCACGTCCTCCGGGGTCAGACCGAAGATCGGCTGGATCGTGTAACCGAGCGACTGGCCGACGGCGAGCGCCTCGGTCCCCGCCCGGAGCGTGAACTCCCGCATACCCGGGACTTTCATTGCCTCATAGAGTGTCAGGCCCAGCATCGCGAGCGGGCCGAGGCACATGGTGTTGACCACGAGCTTCATCCATTTCGCCGAGATGATCTCGTCCGTGATGGAAACATTGCCGACATGCTTGAGCAGTTCCTCGATCTCCCCCACGCGCCCCGCGGTCGCCTCGTTCACGGCGCCGAGCCCGAACCATGTGTGCGATTGCGTGGTGTTCCGCTGAATGATGCCGGGCGTAAAAATCTCCGACGACATCTCCATGACACAGCCCAGGGTGCGTTCGGGGCCGACGATCTCCTCGATATCGTTCAGCATCATGGCGTTCTGGACACCCACGAGCAGCCCGTCTTCCTTGAGATAGGGTTTGATGAGCTCGCAGGCCCAGCGCGTGTCATAGGCCTTCACCATCACCAGCACGATGTCGAACATCTGGTTGAGGGTGCAGACGTCGCACAGGTGATACGCCTCGACCGGCACATTGATGGTCTCGTCGGGAAAGTTGATCTGCAGGCCGTTGGCGCGCATCGCCTCGACATGCGCGGGCCACTGATCGATCAGCACCACATCCAGTCCCGCATGGGCCAGGGCCGCGGCCGTGCCGCCGCCGTTGGCGCCCGTACCGACAACTGCGATTTTCTTGCTCATTCGTTCCCCCTGTGCCCCGTTGTGATGCGCTGTGCAATCACCGGGGTCATGTTCTGGCGTCTATACTAGGCGAACGGGCGGAAAATCTCAGTCGTCTTGTGCGCAAAACCGCACCGAAACGTGAAGACGAAAATTCGCCCCAACGCGTGACCCGAACATCGGGCAGCCCATAATCACAGATATGGGACGCGCGATGACCCAAACGCGCGAAGAAGGAGTGAAATCATGAGCAACAAATTCGATATCGTCATCATTGGCGGCGGCAATGCGGGCTTCGGCGTGTCGGCCGTGGCCAGCGAAGCCGGAAAAACGATCGCCTTCGTCGAGGAATGGGATTTCGGCGGAACCTGCCCCAACCGCGGCTGCACACCGAAGAAGGTTCTGGTCGCCGCCGCGCATGCGCTGCATGAGATCGAGCTGGCGAGCGTGCACGGCATCGATGTGGGCGAGCCCAAGCTGGACTGGGCGAAGCTGATCGACCGGGAAACGGGCATGATCGACTTCATCCCCGACGCGATGGCGGGTGTCGCCGAGAAGCGCGGCAAGGTGTTTCGCGGGCATGCCAAATTCGTCGGCCCGAACAGCATCGATGTGGACGGCACACTTCTCGAGGCCGAGAACATCGTCATCGCGACAGGGTCCAAACCACGCAGCCTGCCCATTCCGGGCGCCGACCTGATGATTACCTCGGACGAAGTCCTGCTGGAGCGCGAACAGCCCAGATCCGTCGTCTTCGTCGGCGGCGGCGTGATCGCGATGGAGTTCAGCCATGTCTATGCCCGCGCGGGCACGAACGTCACGATCCTTGAGGCGTTACCCCAGTTGCTGCCGCGGCTCGATGCCGACGCGGTGGCGGCCATCCAGGGCGAGACCGAGCGGATCGGCGTCACCGTGAAGACCGGTGTAAAGGTGAATGAAATTCGCAAGGATGGCGGAAACCTGACCGTCGAGTTCGAACAGGACGGCAAGACCCATACGGTCAGCGCCGACCGGGTGGTCAACGGTGCGGGCCGGGTTGCCAATGTCGACACGCTCGATCTCGCGGCCGGCAACGTCAAACATGACGGGATCGCGGTCGAGGTCGACGGCCATCTGCGCTCGACCTCCAACCCGTCCGTCTGGGTGTGCGGCGACGCGCTCGTCACCTCGCCCCAGCTCTCGCCGGTCGCCACCTATGAAGGCCGCATCGTCGGCAAGAACATCGTCGAGGGGCCGGTCGAGACACCCGACTATTCGGTGGTGCCAAACTGCGTCTACACGGTGCCTGCGTTGGCCAATGTCGGGCTGACGGAAGCCGAAGCCAAGGAAAAGGGCCTGAACGTCAACGCAACCGTCAACGACATGACCGGCTGGTTTTCCGGCAAGTCCTATGGCGAGACCGTGGCCTTCTCGAAGGTGCTGGTCGACGCGGACAGCGACCGGATCGTCGGCGCGCAGATGGTCGGGCACAATGGCGAAGAGCTGATCCAGCTGTTCGCCTTCGCCATGACCCACGGGATCACGGCGAGCCAGATCAAGAACACGCCGACCGCATTCCCGACCTTCTCGTCGGACGTCAAGAACCTGTTCTAGACATGCGAAAGGGACATGCCCGGCATGCCCCTTTCACCAAACCCGAATACCGGATCAGCTGCCGGGCGCGTACTTGCCCGTGAGTTGCGGCGTGAACCGCCCCTCATTGCCGCCCGAGGTGTGCTCGAAGCGGGTCACGCGGGCCCAGGTACGCTTCAGCTTGTCTTCGACATTGATCGTCAAACGGCCACAGCCCTCGACCTCGAGCTCGACCTTGTCGCCATCCTGGAACGGGTTCAGGCCGCGATGGTTGGTGCCCGTCGCGATCACGTCGCCGACTTCCAGCGTGTGGACCGCGCTGAGATACTCGATCAGGCGCGGAATCTTGTGCGCCATGTCATCGGTGTTGAAGTCCTGCATCAGATCGCCGTTCACCCAGAGCTTCACGTCCAGATTCTGGGGATCGTCGAACTCGTCGGCGGTCACGATCCACGGGCCCAGCGGCGCGAAGGTGTCGCGGTTCTTGGCTTCGAAGAAGACGTTGAACGGGGTCGGCATGTCGCGGGCGGACCCGTCGATGAAGTTGAAGTAGCCGAAGATGTAGTCCATCGCCTCGCTGGCCGGGACATTTTTCGCACGCTTGCCGATCACCAGGCCCAGTTCCGCCTCGCCCTCGAAGATCGTCGCGGGGATATCGGGAAGCACCATCGAATCGCCTTCGCCGATGACCGTGCTGCCCGCCTTGTTGAAGGCGTTGATCGGTGCGGGCGCCGGCAGGGTGCCGTTCTCCATATAGTTGACCGCCATGCAGTCGATGTTGCCGGGACGCGGCAGCGGCGGGCGAATACGCACGTTGGCCAGCGGGATTCCCGCGCCGTCGGCGGCCGCCTTTTCCAGACGTTCGCGATAGTCGTCGAACCGCGCGATCAGCCCGTTGATCAGATCATGCGGGCCGGTGTGCGGGATGTCCTGCACTTCGGCGGACACATCGACAACCTCGTCGTCTCCACGCAAGACGCCAAGTTTGAAATCATCGAAATAGAGTATTTTCATCCCGCTTCCCCATTTGTTCGGTCAATTCATTGCCCATCCGGCCGGGCCTTTTAGCAGAACCCGCGGCCCGGATGCGAGCCCCAGGCGTCCGCAATGCGACCGCGGCGGATGATGCCTCTCGCGCACGGGGGATTGATCCGCTAGCCTTCGAGACAATTAGGCACTCCCGATACGCTCGCAAGGACGCACAGACGATGAAAGCATCATATTTCGAACGCCATGGCGGACCCGAGGTCCTGATTTATGGCGACCTGCCAGATCCGGTGGCCGGCCCCGGCGAAGTCATCGTCGACATCCACGCCGCCTCGGTGAATGCGGCCGACGCGAAGGTGCGCGCCGGCGGCACCTATGGCGCCATCGAGAATTTTCCCTACATCCTCGGACGCGATTTCTCCGGTGTCGTCGCCAGTCTCGGCGAAGGCGCGAATGACTTCGCGGTCGGCGATCCAGTGTTCGGGGTTTGCCAAGCCGGGCAGGAAGGCACCTATGCCGAGAAGATCGCCATGGACCAGGCGCTCCTCGCCAGGAAGCCCGACAGCCTGTCGCATATCGATGCGGCCTGCCTGGCCCTGCCCGGGCTGACGGCGATTATCTCGCTCGAAGAGACGCTGGCGCTTCGGGCGGGGGAGAAAATCCTCATCCAGGGCGGCGCGGGCGGTGTGGCAGGCTTCGCCATCGAACTCGCCAAGCATATCGGTGCGCATGTGGTCACCACCTGCAGCGCCCGCAACATCGACTATGTACGCAGCCTCGGCGCCGACGAGGTGATCGACTACACGGTGCAGGACTTCACCGAGATTCTGACGGACTGTGACGCGGTGTTCGAGACCGTCGGCGGCGAGGTGACGCAGAAATCGTTCGCGGTGCTGAAGCCCGGCGGGCGTTTGGCCGCGATCGCGTCCGGCGTGAAGGCGCCGCCCTCACCGCGCGACGATGTGCAGTCCCTGCGCCCCGCCGTGGGTCGCGACCGTAAATACATGGAGCGTATCGTCGCGCTGCACGATGCGGGCGTGGTGCACGTGCCGCCGGTCACGGTCTATTCACTCGAGGAGGCCGCGGCGGCTTCGACGAAGAGCGAGAGCCGTCACCTCACGGGCAAGCTGGTCTTCCAGGTCCGCTAGGGACGATGCTCTACATCATCTACCAGGAGGACGGACCGGACTCGCCGGCGTTGCGCGCGGCACACAAACCGGCCCATTTCGCCTATCTGGAAGCGCATAAGGAGATCCTCGTGCTCGGCGGGGCGATGCTGGCCGACGACGACGAGACCCGCATCGGCAGCGTGCTGATCATCAACGTCCCGAACCGGGCCGCGGCCGACCGCTTCTCGGAGAACGAGCCGCTGCGCATGGCCGGCACCTTCAAGGATGTTCGGATCACCCGCATGCGTCGCGGCCAATGGAACCCGGACGCCGCACCAAAAACGGCCGAGGGAAACTGACGCCGACGACGCCAGGGAATCGACCATGACCAAAACGCAGATCACATCGCCGAAAATGAAGGCACCCGGCGGCCATTTCTCCCACGCCACCACCGTGGCCGCCCGCGGCCAGCTTGTGTTCATCTCCGGCATGACGGCGCACACGCCGGACGGATCCGTGGCCGGTGTCGGCGACCCCGAGGCGCAGACCCGTCAGGTCTGCGAGAATCTGAAGGCCGCGATCGAAGAAGCGGGCGGAACCATGGCCGATATCTGCCGGGTGGATGTCTATGTCCGCAACATGGAGCATTTCGACGCCGTCCATAAGGTGCGCCGCGAGTATTTCGCGCCACCCCTGCCCGCCTCGACCATGGTCGAGGTCACCAAGATGACCCACCCCGATTATCTCGTGGAAATCAGCGCCATCGCCGTCCTTGAGGACGGCTAGGCAAGAAATCTAGGCGTAGGTCTCGGGCTTCGGCGCCGGGCGGCCGAGGATCATGTCGGCGGCCTTCTCGGCGATCATCACCGTGGGCGCGTGGGTGTTGCCGCCGACCAGGGTCGGCATCACCGAGGCATCGACCACGCGCAGCCCGTCCACGCCGCGCACCCGCAGCGTCTCGTCGACCACGGCGCCCTCGTCGCCACCCATGCGGCAGGTGCCGACCGGATGATAGACCGTGCCGCCGGTCTGCTGGATGAACGTGTCGATCTCGGCGTCCGAGCGCACGTCGGGATCGGGCCAGATCTCGCCCTCGCTCAATGCCGCCAGCGCGGGCTGGTGCATCACGTCACGCATGATCTTGAACGCCTCGCGCATCGTCGCGCGGTCGCGCGCTTCAGACAGATAGTTCGGCGCGATCACGGGCGCGTCGCGCGGGTCGGCCGAGCGCAGCCTGATCTCGCCGCGGCTTTCCGGGCGCAGCTGGCAGACATGACACATGAAGGCATCGGGACGGGTGTGATCGGCCCTGTGGCTGGCGAAGGGCCGCCGGATCAGGGACAGCAGGTTTCCGGCGCTGAAGTGAAACTGGACGTCGGGCATTTCCAGGCTGTCCGACGTGCGCAGGAAGGCGCCGCCCTCCAGCGGGAAGCCCGCCGCCGGACCCGAGCGCAACAGCGCGGCACGCGCGAGTGACACCGCCCCCCGCTCGGTCCGGGTCAGCTCGTCGGTCAGGGTGCGAACCTTTGACGTGTGCACCGTGTGCACACACAGATGATCCTGCAGGTTTCCGCCCACATCCGCCCGATCCACATGCACGTCGATGCCATGCGCGCGCAGCGCATCCGCGCGCCCGATGCCCGACAGCATCAACAGCTGGGGTGAGTTCACGACGCCGCCGGACAGGAGCACCTCGCGCTCCGCCCGCGCCAGAAGCTCCTGGCGACCCTGCGCATAGCGCACCCCGACGGCGCGACCATTCTCGAACACCACGCGCTGGGTCAGCGCCCCGGTCTCGACCGTCAGGTTCGGGCGGCCGAGCGCCGGGCGCAGATAGGCCGCGGCCGCGCTCCAGCGGCGCGCATTGCGGATCGTGAACTGGTAGCGCCCGAAGCCTTCCTGTTCCGGGCCGTTGAAGTCCGTGTTGGTCGGATACCCGGCCTGGGATCCCGCGGCGACAAATGCATCGAAGAGCGTGTGGTCATGCGCCGCATCGCTGACCGTCAGCGGCCCGTCACCCCCGTGATAGGCGTCGCCGCCGCGCACGTTGCCCTCGGCCCGTTTGAAATAGGGCAGCACGTCCGCATAGGACCAGCCGGCGAGCCCGAACTGGCGCCACAGATCATAGTCGCGTGCATGGCCGCGGATGTAGATCATCCCGTTCAGCGAGGACGACCCGCCGAGGGTCTTGCCTCGCGGCCAGGGGATGCGGCGGCCGGCGAGATGTTCCTGGGGTTCGGTTTCGAACTGCCAGTTGTATTTCGGGTTCGGAATGATCTTCCCGTTGCCCACGGGAATGTGGATCAGTGGGTGGGCATCCCGCGGGCCGGCCTCGAGCAGCAGAACCCGGATATCCGGATCGGTGCTCAGACGGTTTGCCAGAACACAGCCGGCGCTTCCGGCACCGACAATTATGTAGTCAAAAATGTTGGCTGCGCTCACCGCGTGTCTCACTTGTTGGGATGTCGAGAATGCCGCATTGACTTTTCCGCCATTGTGACCTTTTTTACGGGTGCTGCTGGAGCAGCTCCTGGCGCCATTGCCTCGAAATATCTGTCAGCGTTTTCAAAGTATTACGCTGAATGACAGCCCAATTCGCAATGCTTGGGCGGTCATATTTCGCGCGACCGGCGGACCAGAAAAAGCAATTTACAGCACGATCCTGCCGCAATGGCGGCATGTTCGTGGGGGAATATTGGTGGCGTTTGGGACACGACGAACGCCATTTATGAAGGAGCAGGCCGTGACACAGATCGGTGCAGAGTTGGAAGGCGCAAACACGCAGACGACCGGCGGAGACGCGGTCAGCGAGACGGAAGCCTATGGCCGTGCGCGCGCGCAGGGCGATGACGCGACCGAGCGGGCGTGCATGGTGTGTGGCAACAAGTTCGAGAGCGAAGGCTGGCACAACCGTCTGTGCGGCAGCTGTCGCAAGCGCAGCGTCGCGGCCGGCTGACACCGCCGCTGTCTGACGCTGTCTCACCGGCCCGTGATGTGCCGGATGATCGCCGAAAAATCGAGACCCTCATTTCCGAGCGCTGCATAGGCGTCGAACAATTCGGTCGCCTGCGCCCCGAGCGGCGTGTTGGCGCCCGTCGTGTCGGCGGCCTCCTGTGACAGCTTCAGGTCCTTCAGCATCATCGCCACGGTGAAGCCGGCGGCATAATCGTTGTTGGCCGGTGACGTCGGCACCGGTCCCGGCACGGGGCAATAGCTGGTCATCGCCCAGCACTGGCTGGTCGCCGTCGAGGCGATATCGAACAGTTTCTGCGCATCCAGATCGAGCTTCTCGGCCAGCCCGAACCCTTCCGACACCGCGATCATCTGGATCGCGAGCATCAGGTTGTTGCAGACCTTCGCCGCCTGGCCCGCACCGGCATCGCCGGCATGGAAGATGTTCTTCCCCATCGCCTGCAGGATCGGTTCCGCGCGGCCGTAGGCGCTTTCGGTGCCGCCACACATAAAGGTGAGCGTTCCGGCGGCCGCACCGCCCACGCCGCCCGACACCGGCGCATCGATCATCTCGAGCCCGCGGTTATCCGCCTCGACGATCATCTCCCGCGCGGTGGGCACGTCGATGGTCGAGCAGTCGATGACCAGCGCGCCCTTCTCAAGCGCGTCCAGCACGCCGTCATCGTCGACATAGACCGAGCGCACATGCGCGCCCGCCGGCAGCATGGTGATGATCACCTCGGCCCCGTCGGCCGTCGCGACGGCGCTGTCGGCGGCGGTGGCGCCGCTCTCCGCCGCGCGTTGCACCGCCTCCGCCGAGATATCGAACACCGACAAGCTGTGTCCGGCCCCGATCAGGTTGGCGACCATCGGGCCGCCCATATTGCCCAACCCGATAAATCCGATCTTCGCCATCATTCTCTCCCTGATTTACGCGTCACCCGAAATTCGGTTCGCCCGCCACGGGTTGGAAATATTCATCGACGTCGGCCTCGCTGACCGCGTCGAGCGTTGTCGGGTTCCATTTCGGCGCCCCGTCCTTGTCGATGACGACGGCGCGGATACCCTCGAACAAATCATGACCACGGAAACTGCGGTCGGCAAGGCGGTACTCCATCGTCATGATGTCGGCGATCGATTCAATTCGCGCGCCCTCACGTAACTGCCGGAACGTGACCTTCAGCGCGGTCGGCGATTTCCCCGCAAGGGTTTCGATCTGCGCCCGCGCCCACTCACTGTCCTCGGCCGCCAGCCGGGCCAGGATGTCCTCGACGCTGTCGCCCGCGAAACAGCGGTCGATCGCCTCGCGATGGGCCGCCAGGGGGGCGTCGCCCGGATCGACCGCGACGTCGCGCAGGATGGCGGCGACCCCGTCCCCGTCGAGCGCCTTGGCGGCGGCCAGGGTGTCGAGCAGCCCGTCGAGCCTGTCGGCCGGGACATGCACATCCCCGATCCCGGCATACAATGTGTCGGCGGCGCGCAGCCGGTGGCCGGTCAGCCCCAGATACATGCCGACCTCGCCGGGACAACAGGGCAGAAACCAGCTGGCGCCGATGTCGGGAAACAGGCCGATACCGGTCTCGGGCATGGCGAACAGGATCCGGTCCGAGACCACGCGGTGCGAGCCATGCACCGACATGCCCACGCCGCCGCCCATGGTGACCCCGTCCATCAGCGCGATATAGGGCTTCGGATAGGTGTGGATCAGCACGTTCAGCTTGTATTCCGCTGCGTAATAGGTCGGGCCGAAATCGGTGCCGCGCCCCTCATACAGATCGCGGATATCGCCGCCGGCGCAGAAGGCTTTCTCGCCCGCCCCCTGGATGACGACCGCATCGACGCCATCATCGGTGGCCCAGGATTTCAGCTGCGGTTCGATCGCATGGATCATGGCCAGGGACAGCGCATTCAGGGCCTTGGGCTTGTTCAACGTGATCAGGCCAATCCGCCCGCGCTGTTCGAGCAGGACTTCGGGTTCGTCATTCATGGGAAAACCTACGTAGGGGAAAACTTACTGGCGCAAAAGATCGCGGGAAATGATCACGCGCATGATCTCGTTGGTGCCTTCGAGAATCTGATGCACCCGCAGATCGCGCAGATATCGCTGGATGGGGAACTCTTTCAAATAGCCATAGCCACCGTGCAGCTGCAGGGCCTGGTTCACCACCTCGAAGCCGGTGTCGGTTGCCACGCGCTTGGCCATCGCCGCCGCCACTGTGGTGCCGTGCATCTTGTTGTCGAGCATCCAGGCCGCGCGGTGGATCATCAGCCGCGCGGAGTCGAGCTCGGTCGCCATGTCGGCCAGGCGGAACTGCAGCGCCTGAAACTCCGCCAGCGGCTGGCCGAACTGCTTGCGCTCCTTCATGTAATCGCGCGTTGCATCGAGCGTGGCCCGCGCGCCGCCGATCGAACACGCGCCGATATTCAGCCGCCCGCCATCGAGGCCCTGCATCGCGATCCTGAAGCCCTCGCCCTCGGCGCCGATCAGATTGTCGACCGGCACCCGGCAATCCTCGAAGATCACGGCCGCCGTCGGCTGGCTGTTCCAGCCGAGTTTCTTCTCCAGCTTGCCAAACGAAAGTCCCGGCGCGTCTTTCTCGACGGCGATGCAGCTGATGCCGTTGGGCGTGTCGTCGCCGGTGCGCACCATGCAGACATAGACGTCCGCCGCCGACCCGCCGGAGATGAACGCCTTGGAGCCGTTGATGACGTATTCGCCGCCGTCGCGCCTGGCGCTGGTCCGCAACGCCGCCGCATCGGAGCCCGAGCCCGGCTCGGTCAGGCAGTAACTCGCGAAATGCGCCATGGTCGTCAGCTTGGGCAGGAACTTCGCGCGCTGGGCGTCGCCGCCGAAACTGTCGATCATCCAGGCGCACATATTGTGGATGGAGATATAGGCCGCCGTCGACGGGCAGGCGCTCGCCAGTTCCTCGAAGATGATCGTGGAGTCCAGCCGCCCGAGGCCGGAGCCACCATGCTCGGGATCGCAGTAGATTCCGGCCAGCCCCAGCGCGGCGGCCGCGCGCAGCGTGTCGACCGGGAAGATGCATTCGTCGTCCCATTTCTCGGCATGGGGCAGCATCTCGTCGGTCGCGAAACCGCGCGCCATATCCTGAATGGCGGTCTGTTCTTCTGTAAGCTGGAAATCCACCTTGCGGCCCTGCCGGTCTGTCTTCGATGCTCTTGCGCGGCGGAGTCTAACCGCTCGTACAGGCGGAACCAATCCCCAGCCGGTTGCGCTAGAATGGGCGCATAAGGAGAATCATCATGTCCGCCGACCGCCGCCTGATCCTTCTGACCGTGAAGGAGAATGTCAGCCTCACCGCCCTCGATGCCGAGACCGGCGAAACCGTCGCCTGCGTCGAGGTGGGCACCCTGAACACCGGCAAGCCCCACGAGCTGGCGATTTCCAGGGACGGCACGCGGGGCTTCGTGTCCCTCTATGGCAGCGCCGACTATGGCCCCAACGTGCCGGACAACCGCATCGCGGTGGTCAACCTCACCGACATGACGCTGGCGGGGCATATCGACCTCAACCTCTACAAGGGCCCCCACGCGCTGATCATCGACCGGCAGGGCAAGCTGTGGGCGACGGTCGACCCGAACCGCTGCGTCCTGATGATCGACCCGGACAGCTGGGAGATCGAGCACACGGTCTGGCTCCAGACCCCGGGGCATTTCCTCGCCGCCGCACCCGACGGCAAGACGCTGTACGCCTCGTCCAAGGAATATCCCGTCGTCACCGAGATCGACATCGAAAGCCGGTCGGTCACCGCGCAGATCCCGGTGCCGGTCGGCGCCCAGGCCATCCGGGTCTCCAACGACGGGCAACGGCTGTTCGTCGGGGACTTCCACCGCCCGCTGCTGCACGTGATCGATTGTAAAAAGCGTGAACTCGCCGGCACCCACGCCCTGACCGGCGTCCCCGGCTGGCCATTCCTCTCCCCGGACGGCAAGACGCTGGCCGTCAGCACTTTTGACGAACCCAATGACAAGGGCTTCGTCGAGCTTCTCGACACCGGCAACCTCGACAACCGCCGGGTGGTGGATGTCGCGGACGAGCCGTTCCACATGCTGTTCAGCGACGACGGCAAACATCTCCACGCCGCGCTCGCCAACGGCGAGGTGCCGAAGATCGACGTGGCGACGGCGGAAATCGTCGCGGGCGGATATAACGCGGGCGGGACCATGCCCGAGGCGATTGTCGCCTATGAGCCGGTGGCGGGCTGACCCGCCGTTCCGACCCACCGCCGCGTGACAACACACAACTCATGGAACACGCGCATAAATCCAACCAGTCGAACGGCGGGTGTATCTATTAGGCTGCATCCGTGAAAGGATCATTATACCGGGTCCGTTGTCCCAATCGTGCATGGGGGCAACGATGTTTGTTCGTGTATTTCAGGTTGCAGTTGTCTTTTTACTCGCGTTGCCGTTGTTGGCGACGCTCCCCGCCAGAGATGCGCATGCGGCAGCAATAAACTGCACCGGTGCTGGATCAGAAACGCCGACCACCAACTCGACAGTGGTATTCGATTTCAGTGCCAGAACTTGCACCATTTCTGATGCGGCCAGCAACGTGACCGCTTTGGACGATCTGGATTTTCAAGCGGTAGTAGGCGGTGGAGGCGAGTTTTTCAACCGGGGAACCGGGGGAGGCACTTCCAACTTATTTGATGCCACTTGCACGATCGGTTCGTTCTCAGTCGCTGCCGGCGTCGGTATTTGCTTCAGCGGTAGGAATATAAACGGCAACGAAACAGCAACAGCACCGAATACGGCAGCAGACGGAATTGCCTATGCTTTAACCGTCGACTACACCATCGCGGCCAACGGGGCATCCATAGACATTACGAGCGCCCGGGTAACATTCGTAAACAGTACCGATTCCGCTATTCGCGTGCTGCAATCCACAGTTTCGCGCCTCCAGTCCGATCTGATCGACAACAACATCGGCACCCGGGTTGCATCTGCCTCTTCCGCGCGGCCGCTTCGCGAAGACAATGGTGAGCGCGATGAACGTTCTTCGGGATTTGCGGATCGACGTGGTTTCACAGCCGATGAAAATGGCTTCCCGCAGATCCAGTCGCGCGGGGGATCGCTCCGCGACTTCGCAATGCTGGCGTCATTCGACAGCTCCAAGATGGCCCTGTCGGCGTCCGAAAATGCTCAGAACCCGCTCCGCGGTGTGGAACAGCGCCGACGTACCGTGGCGGCCAATCCGGTTACGGTCTGGGGACATGGGTCTCTCACAACGGCAAACAACAACCGAGACGACCCCGGCGATGATCACCAGTTTGACGGCGATGTCTGGGGCTATAACGCCGGCGTGGATTATCGTTTCACACCGCAGTTGGTCGCAGGCGTTTCAGTGGGCTATTCAAAAACCGACTTAACGACCACGTTCAACACCGGCACCTATGAAGAAAACAACCGGTCCCTGTCTCCGTATGCAATTTACCAACCGATGGAGGACATGACGCTGTCAATGATCGTCGGCTACAGCGCAGGCGACGTTGACATCGCCCGGGACATCACGGTGACAGGTGCCACCAACAGCGACACGTGGTTTGCCTCAATGAATGGTTCTTACGTCTACGAACCCTCACAAGAGATGCCGCTGGTTCTGAAGGGACGTCTCAACATCCTGATTTCAAGAAAACTCCTGGATGCATATGTCGAAAGCGACGGCACGGATGTTGCCGAAGCGGCGTCAAACACCCGTCGACTGAAACCAGGTGTAGAGGCGGCTTACAGCATTGCGATGCAGACGCACGTCATCCAGCCGTTTGTGCATGTAGACTACATCCGCGACTATACCGACGCGACAAACGGGGATACGCATGCTTTTGATCTTGGTGGCGGTCTGCGTGTGGCATCCAGCACCTCAGGCCTGTCAGGCTCTTTCGAGGCGCAGTCACAGCTCGGCCGCAATGACTATAGCGAGCATTCGGTCAGCGGGTTGATCGCTTACAGCTTTGGACTTGGCAACGACATCGGCCAGCCAGGCATCGCAGCGCCTTACTTCAAGTCTGAATTCAACCCCGATAGCGGCCCGACCTTCGGCACCGGCCTGGATTTCTCGTCCGAGAACCAGGCGCTGAGCGCAGGTATCGGTTTGACCCACAGCCTGCCGGCGAACGGCATTGGCGCAACGGCAGTCGAAGTTCAGGCCGCACTGAAGTTCTAGCGAAGCTTCAGGTGACGGTCATGCCGCCGTCGACTGCGAGCACGTGCCCGGTGACATAGGCCGCGGCCGGACTCGCCAGATAGGACACCGCACCCGCGATGTCTTCCGGCTCCGTGAACCGCCCGAGCGGGATCTTCGACAGCCCCGCGTCCCGGCGCGCCCGGTCGTTGTCGAAAATCTCGGCCCGCAATTTGGTCATCGACGTGCCCGGCGCCACGGCGTTCACCCGGATGTTGTGGGGCGCCCATTCCGCCGCGAGATGCCGGGTCAGCCCGCCGATCGCCGCCTTGGAAATGCCGTAGGGCGAGACGTTCACCGCGCCGACGGTGGTGAAGGTGGAGGCGATGTTGATGATCTGGCCCGGGCGTCCTTCCTCGATCAGATGCCGCGCCACATGCTGGGTCATCATGTAGGTGCCCGTGACGTTGATGCGCATCACCGCCTCGAACTCGTCCGCCGCCACGTCCAGAGCGGGTTTCGCCAGCAGCATGGCCGCGTTGTTGACCAGCAGATCCACGCGCCCGAATTTTTCCAGAACGGCGTTGGCGGCATCGGCGATGCTCGTATCCGACCGAAGATCGAGCGCGAC
>Ga0070727_10001362_pt1 | contig 26084 bp, 18 predicted proteins | sample tdAd472_FD_66722 | JGI IMG/M metagenome (GOLD analysis project Ga0070727, IMG submission 66722) | Marine sediment microbial communities from the Atlantic coast under amendment with organic carbon and nitrate - tdAd47.2 | ecosystem: Environmental > Aquatic > Marine > Coastal > Sediment | place...
AAGATATTTGTAGCCCACAGTGACCGGGCGGCTGAACGCCTCACCGGTGCGGCCGTCATACATGCGAACCTGGCCCGACGTATCGAGACCGGCACGCTCCAGCAGGCCGTTGATGTCGCTCTCGCGGGCACCATCGAAGACCGGCGTTGCGATCGGCACACCATTGCGCAGGTTTCCGGCCAGTTCGATGATCTCGGCATCGGTTTCCGGCATTTCCTGCTCCTCGCCATAGGCTTGAGTCAGGGCGGTGCGGAGACCTTGGACATCATTGTTCTGGTGGAACTCGTCCACGGCATTGTCGATGATCCGGCCGAGACCACGGCAGGCCCAGCCTGTGTGCGTCTCAAGGATCTGACCAATGTTCATCCGCGATGGAACGCCCAGCGGGTTGAGCACGATGTCGACCGGGGTGCCGTCTTCCAGGAAGGGCATGTCTTCCTGCGGGTTGATCTTGGAGATAACCCCCTTGTTCCCGTGACGGCCGGCCATCTTGTCACCCGGCTGCAGCTTGCGCTTCACGGCCAGGAACACTTTGACGACCTTCATGACGCCCGGAGGCAGGTCATCGCCGCGCTGAACCTTGTCGACCTTGTCGTTGAAGCGGGCTTCCAGCTCGTTGATGGAGTTCTCGAACTGCTCATTCAGGGCGTCGAGATCAGCCTGGGCCTTTTCAGACTTCAGGGCGATATCCCACATCTGGCTTTCGGACAGTTCGTCCAGCGCCTCAGCCGTGATCTTGCCCGGTACGAAGTTTTTCGGCCCGGCAGCGGCTTCCTTGCCGATCAGCAGGTCGCGCAGACGATTATACGTGTTGCGCTCCAGGATGGCCTGTTCGTCCTCTTTGTCCTCCTGCAGCTTCTCGATCTGCTCACGCTCGATCTGAAGGGCACGCTGGTCCTTGTCGATGCCGTGGCGGTTGAAGATGCGGACATCGACAACCGTACCGGCGTCGCCCGGAGGCACACGCAGGGAGGTGTCGCGAACGTCAGAGGCTTTCTCACCGAAGATGGCGCGGAGCAGTTTCTCTTCCGGCGTCATCGGGCTTTCGCCCTTCGGCGTCACCTTGCCGACGAGGATGTCCCCGGCCTTCACTTCGGCGCCGACGGCAACAATGCCGGCCTCGTCGAGGTTACGCAGGGCTTCTTCGCCGACATTCGGGATGTCGCGGGTGATTTCTTCCGGTCCCAGCTTCGTGTCGCGGGCAGCGACTTCGAATTCCTCGATGTGGATCGAGGTGAAGACGTCGTCTTTCACGATCCGCTCGGAGATCAGGATGGAGTCCTCGAAGTTATAGCCATTCCACGGCATGAACGCGACCAGCACGTTCCGGCCGAGGGCCAGCTCGCCCATGTCGGTGGACGGGCCGTCTGCGATGATGTCGTTCTTCGCAACGGTGTCACCCACGCGCACGATCGGGCGCTGGTTGATGCAGCTGTTCTGGTTCGAACGGCGGAACTTGGCGAGACGGTAGATATCGACGCCCGATTTGGAGCCTTCGAGTTCTTCCGTGGCGCGCACAACGATCCGCAGCGCGTCGACCTGCTCAACCACCCCTGCCCGGCGGGCAACGATGGCTGCGCGTGAGTCGCGGGCCACAACCGCTTCCATACCGGTGCCGACGAACGGCGCTTCAGACTGCACAAGCGGCACCGCCTGGCGCTGCATGTTCGCCCCCATCAGGGCGCGGTTGGCGTCGTCGTTTTCAAGGTACGGGATCAGCGAGGCAGCAACAGAGACAACCTGCTTCGGAGAGACGTCCATATACTGGATGTCTTCGCGGGCAACCATGGTCGCTTCGCCTGCCACACGGGCGTTGACGAATTCATTCGCCAGCTCGCCGGCCTCGTTCACCGTCGCATTGGCCTGGGCGATGGAATAGATGCTCTCTTCCATGGCGGACAGATAGACCACTTCGTCGGTCAGCTTGCCGTTCACGACCTTCCGGTACGGGCTTTCAATGAAGCCATACTTGTTGACGCGGGCATGCGTGGCCAGGGAGTTGATCAGACCGATGTTCGGGCCTTCCGGCGTCTCGATCGGGCAGATACGGCCATAGTGGGTCGGGTGCACGTCGCGCACTTCGAAGCCGGCCCGTTCGCGGGTCAGACCGCCCGGTCCAAGCGCCGAGAGACGACGCTTGTGGGTGATCTCGGACAGCGGGTTGGTCTGGTCCATGAACTGCGACAGCTGCGAGGAGCCGAAGAATTCGCGGACGGAGGCCACAACCGGCTTCGCATTGATCAGGTCATGCGGCATCACCGTGTCGATGTCGACAGAGCCCATACGTTCCTTGATCGCGCGCTCCATGCGCACGAGGCCGATGCGGTAATTGTTTTCCATCAGCTCGCCGACGGAGCGGACGCGGCGGTTGCCGAGGTTATCGATGTCGTCGACTTCGCCCTTGCCGTCTTTCAGGTCCAGGATGACCTTCATGACGCCGATAATGTCGTCATTGCGCAGCACGCGCATGTCGTCTGCCGCGGCTTCATAGCCCGGCACGCCGACATTCAGACGCATGTTCATTTTCACGCGGCCAACGGCGGACAGGTCATAGCGCTCCGGATCGAAGAAGAGCTGGCCGAACAGGGCGTCAGCGGCGTCCTGGGTCGGTGGCTCACCGGGACGCATCACGCGGTAGATGTCGGACAGGGCTTCGAAACGGGTTTCGTTCTTGTCGGCCTTCAGCGTGTTACGCAGCCACGGGCCACGGCCGGAGGCGTCAATGTCGAGCACTTCGATCGTCGTGATGCCGTAATCGCGCATCTCGGCGAGCATTTCCTCTTCCAGCATGTCGCCGGCTTCACCGAAGATCTCGCCGGTTTCATTGTTCACGACGTCGCGGGCCAGGAATTTGCCGATCAGGGCGTCGGACGGCACGATGATCTCGTCCGTGTCAGCCTCGGCGATGCGCTTGGCTTTCAGGGCGGTGATCTTCTTGCCGGATTCGGCGACCGTCTTGCCGGTTTTGGCGTCGACCAGATCGAATTCCGGCTTCACGCCTTTCCAGGCATCCGCGCGGAAGCCGGTGATCCAGCCCTTCTTGTCCATGCGGTAGATGGAGTTGGTGTAGAACAGGTCCAGGATCTGCTCGGTGTCATAGCCGAGAGCATAGAGCATCGTCGTCGCCGGCAGCTTCCGCTTGCGGTCGATCCGGATGTTCAGGATGTCTTTTGCGTCGAACTCGAAGTCCAGCCAGGAGCCGCGATACGGAATGATCCGCGCCGCGAACAGCAGCTTGCCGGAGGCATGCGTCTTGCCCTTGTCATGGTCGAAGAACACGCCCGGAGAGCGGTGCATCTGAGAGACGATCACCCGCTCGGTGCCGTTGACCACGAAAGTACCCTTCTCGGTCATCAACGGGATGTCGCCGAGATAGCATTCCTGCTCTTTCACTTCTTTCACAGAGCGCGCGCCCGTGTCTTCATCGACATCGAAGACGACCAGCTGGAGACGCACTTTCAGCGGCGCCTGGAAGGTCAGGTCGCGCTGCATGCATTCTTCCACGTCGAATTTCGGCGCTTCAAACTCGTAAGAGACATATTCGAGCGTTGCCCGCTCGGAGAAGTCAGTGATCGGGAACACGGACTTGAACACGCCGCCCAGACCATCATCCGTCCGCTTTTCAGAGGGCGTGTGCATCTGGAGGAAGTGTTCGTAGCTTTCGCGCTGAACCTCGATCAGGTTTGGCATTTCGATGGCTTCGGGAATGCGCCCGAAGGATTTGCGGATACGTTTCTTTTCCGTGAAGGAGAGTGCCATCCCAGGATCCCATTTTTTGTGTCCCCGGCCACCTGGCCGCAGACTTTATCGCCAGAACGCGAGTTCGCGGCGGCCCCTTTTGAGACCGCCGCGCAATTCTCTACTAGAGCAGCGCCTCGCGCGAACGCCGCCCGAATTTGAAGTTGCCGGAGCTTATTTGAGCTCGATTTTCGCGCCAGCTTCTTCGAATTTCTTTTTGAGCTCTTCGGCTTCTGCTTTCGGAGCGCCTTCCTTGATAGCTTTCGGAGCGCCTTCGACGAGCTCTTTGGCTTCTTTCAGGCCGAGGGACGGCTGAACTTCGCGGACCAGTTTGATCACGTTGATCTTCTTGTCGCCAGCGTCGGTCAGAACAACGTCGAACTCGTCTTTTTCTTCCGCAGCAGCAGCGCCGCCTGCGTCACCACCAGCAACGGCTGCGACAGCAACCGGAGCAGCAGCGGAAACGCCCCACTTGTCTTCAAGCAGTTTAGCAAGCTCAGCAGCCTCAAGCACGGTGAGGGCGGAGAGGTCTTCGACAATCTTTTCGAGATCTGCCATTTTTCAAATTCCTGTTAGGTTCGGTGTTTGTAGTCTTAAATAGCGAAAACGGATGGCTTATGCGGCGTCTTTGTTGCCGTACGCAGCCACCACGCGAGCGAGCTGGCCAGCCGGTGCCTGAACGACGCCTGCAACTTTCGTTGCCGGTGCCTGCAGGAGGCCGATAAGCTTGCCACGAAGCTGGTCGAGAGAAGGCAGTTTGGCGAGACTTTCGACGCCTTTGGCATCGAGCACCTGATCCCCCATCACCGCACCGATGATCATGAGCTTGGAATTCTCTTTCGCAAACTCGTCAGCCGCTTTCGCAGCCGACACCGGGTCCGGAGAGTAGGCAATTGCCACAGGACCCTGGAACAGGTCCTGCGCCGCATCACCACCTTTGCCGTCGAGGGCGATTTTCGCCAGACGGTTCTTGACCACCTTAAGCTGTGCGCCGTCCTTGCGGAGCATGCCACGCAGCTTGGTCATTTCCGCAACAGTAAGACCGGTATAGTGCGTCACAACGACAGCACCGGACTCGCCGAACACCCCTTTGAGGGTTTCGAGAGCCACAGTTTTTCCAGCTTTATCCATAGCGGGTCTCCAGTTTGAGGCGCCCGGACCATCCGGCCGCCCTGGTATTCGCCTTCTGGCCCGAAGGCCTTCCAGCGCCTGCCCAGGGATTGGCCTGCCCGGTATTCCACAAAGGGCCTGCACCCCCCTGTTTCCGAACCGTTTCTACGCCTCACCCCGTCTGCATAGGTGACAGTGAAACTGTCTTTATCACCCCCGAAAGAGTGGCCTATGGTCTAGGACAGGAAAACGGGAGGCCCCCGATGCATATCGGAGTACTCCCGTCAAGAGGGGCTTGTTAACGCTTTATCCGAGCCGCCGCAACCCCCTATTGTGAGAAAAAGTCAAGCTTTCAGGCGGAAGCAATCTGCCCCTCCCTGATACAAGCTGTGGACGCATGGCGCCAGCGGCCTAGCTGCTCTCATTCCCAGCCTGACTGGCAGGGGGTTGTGCAGACTAAGACCCGCTCTTTGTCTCCTCAGGCCCAACAACCAATTTGGGCTCTATCTTCGTCTTGCTCAATGGAATGTCATCCACCTCATAATATCCTGAATGGGCTCCCATGGCCCCGGATGCCTTTATTGCGCCTGCGCTATCATAGAGAACGAAGTGAACCGTAGCCCCTCCGGCGACCTCAAACGGCATATCCCCCAAGGACGACCAGACATTTTTCTTCGTGTAGAAAGATCCCCCCGCTGAATCGATCTTCAGCTCCAGGGTGTGCTTGAATTGTTTAGCGGCAAACGCCCGCGACCGCAGCAATTCCGACATTGCAAGAGGCCCATCGACCGTCGCGAGCGCCTTTATCAGCTCATCATAGGACTTCCGATAACTTGCCACAGTGCCTGCATATTCATTTGCCATATCCTTGATTTCAGCCAAGGAGATTTTCAGCTCCTTCACCGTGTCGACAGGACCGCTTGGAGCGGGCTCTTTCTCCTCATCCACCCTCTCGGCTAAAACCGCTAGGACCTCATCCAATTTGGTAATCCGACTCTCAAAGTTTTTCTTCTGATTCTCAAGATTACTGAGATCAGCCTTCCTCTTATTCAAATCATCAATCAGGGCGATCTCATCGACTTTAACGATAGAACCATTGAATGATCCGGCGCTGAACTTGCTGGAATTATCAAGACAGCCCACGACTTCAGAGACTAGGGCCTGATCATATTCAGACACTTTCACACCGCCAACAGCGAACTCCGTAGCGAAGAGCTGAGTAAATCCTGCAACTGCATTTCCGACAGCCTGAAAAGCTAGAACATCCGGGACCAAACCGGCCTTGTTGTTCTTTGTCAGGTCAACGCGACCAGAGTCGTCTATCAGCCCCTCCAGGGGATCAGGTGTTTTTTTCTGCAGCACGCTAATTGTCGCGTCTAAATCGTCTTCGAATTTCGCAATTGCTATATTGAGCGTATTTTCCTGCTCAAGACCTTGGTTATAGAGAGTTTTCAGATATTCCAGTTGGAACGTGAACAATATGTCCGCCCGTGAAGGATCCGCCTCACCTGCAGTACGAATATAAATATTCCCAGACGCCTGTGACACCTGTTCAGAAGTCTTATTGCAGATTTCTTGGGCGACCCCTTTTAATGCCGCCAGCGCCAATAGCTCACCTTCTATCTTTCCGCCGCCCTCCTTCACGTCCACGCCCCCCGACTTGTCGGGGTCGAACTCCGGAGTCAGCGCCTTCAACTTCTCTGCGTCGGAATATTTGGACGCGGTTTGCGCGGCTATCTTTGCGCTTTCGGCTTCTGCTTTCACCTTTTCCGCTTCGGCCGTGGCCTTTATGAGCCCGGCATCATGATTCTGCGCCGCCTGAAGTGTTGTGCAGACCACCTGGAAATCTGCCGCCGCCACCCCGTCGGGCTTACCAGTCTTGCAGTCATCCAGTGTTATCACATCCCCAAACGCCTCACCGGCCAGCAGGCACAGCGCGGCAAATACCCAAATCAGCTTTCTCATTGTCCCATTCCCCATTCAGCCCGGGGCGACAATAGCATCTTTTGGTTGAACTCCGTATCCCGGAAAGGGGTTACAAAGCCCCTGTTTTTCCTGCAAATTCGTAGGCGGCGGCCTCAGCCCAATACGCTTTTCAGCTGTGCAGGGTTGATCGGTTTCAGCAGGATGTCATGCGGGTGGTCTTCATGTATGCGCTCCATCGTGCCCGGATCATCCGAACCCGTGATGTAGACGATCTTTGTCTGCGGGCGCGCCTTGTGAATTTCCATCGCGACGTCGACGCCGTCCCGCTGCCCTTTCAGGCGCATGTCCATCAGCACATAATCGGGCTTCTTGTCGGCCACAATCTGCAAGGCATCAGAGGCGCGAACGGCGTGGCCGATGACAGCGACGCCGATTTCCTCGCACATTTCCGCGAGATCCTCGGCAATCAGATAATTGTCTTCCACGACCAGAACAGTCTTGCTCACTCGCCGTCCTTTCAAGATGGCTATCCCAACATGTCTGTGCACTATACTGTTATCACACGGGAAAACCATCCCTCGGAAAAGTGGAAAGACGGGGCCGCCCGCGCGCCAGCCCCCGCTTTTCCCACAAATTCCCGCGCCGCGCCTCCAATCAAAACAAGGGCCTGTGAAATAGGCTGGTAAACTTCTCCCCCTCGCCCGGCGCTATGGGATACTTCTGCCCATGTCGCCGGACCTTGCCTCCCTTGAAGATCGCGCCCGCACCCTGCTGGCGACGCTGATCACCACGATCTGCCGGGTCGGCGCCACCAGCATGGAGGCCGCCGAGGCCTGCCTGAAGCGGGTTGGCCTGGCCGAGGCGATGATGCGCCGCCTGATCTGCCTGCGCGCCCTGCAGATCAGGCTGCCGGAGCCCTCCCCCACCCGCCCTGCATTTACAGACCGCCAACCCTTCGGCCCGCCCGCCAACAGCGCCGCGCCGGAGGAGCCGCCCTGCCCCCGCTTCCGCATGATCGTGCCGCCCCCGCGCAAATCCCAGCAGGCTGAGCCCCAGGAGGCCGCGTCCCAGAATGACTGGCTGCCCACGGCGCTCTGCCCGCGTGTCACCCTGATGGATGAGAGCGCCCGGCCCGGCATTTCCCCCACGCCCGCGCCGTCACCTCAAACGGCACTAGACCGCCTGATCCACCGGATGAAGGCGCTCGGCGATGCGTTCGACCGTACCGATGTCTATGCCCGGCGCATGGCCCGATGGCTCGCCCGCCAGCGCGCCGCGCAAACCGGCCTCGCCCTGCCGCTCGGCCCGGTGCCTGACATGCCTGAAGACATGGACCCGCTCGACCGGGGCCTGCACTTTCTCCTGATGGCGCTGGACCATGATGTCTTCGCGCCCGCCGCCCCAGATACGAGTTGATATGAGCTGACCCGCGCGCGCATCGCCAGCCCCTCCCATCCCCGCTGAGGCCCCGCCTCCAGCGGCGCTTGTGCTGCCCCGCATTCCCCTTGCGCAGGCAGGGGTCCATGGACCGGGCCCACCCCGCCAAATGCCCCCCGTGTGCAAGTGTCGCGTTCGCAAATCGCGGCGACGGGTTTAAAGGGCGAAATGATGACTGATTTGCTCCGCCATCTGAGAACGCTTGCCCTGCTGCTCATCGTGGCGGGCCTTGGCGTGCGCGGCGCAGTGCCCAGCGGCTACATGCTGGACAGCGCAGAGGATGGCAGCGTCGTCGTCCGCCTCTGCGGCGATGGCGTTGGCCGGCTGATGCGCCTCAATCCCGAAACCCGCACACTGACAGCCCTGCCTGCCGATTATGATCCGGATGCACCGCCCTCTGATGACCAGGCTGACCAGCCGGACTGTCCCTATGCCGTCACTGCGGCGTTTGACCTGCCGCATACTCCGCCGCTGCTGGTCCAGCCTGCAGCCTTCGGCCTGCCCCTGCTCGGCGCGCGCCCCTATGCCGTGCCCCTCCGTGAACGCCCCATCGATTCCCGTCTGCCCGCGCGCGGACCGCCCCTCTCCCGTCTGATCTGACCCTTCCCCCAAAATTCAATCAGACACCGCCTGCCCCATTCGGCAGGTGAAGAGGATATCTATCATGAAACGCACCCTTCTGACCGGCGCGGGCCTCATCGCCCTCGCCCTGCCCGGCCTTGCCGCCCACGCCCAGACAGACGACACCGCGCCTGCCCTGCAGGATGTCATCATCGTCACCGGCCAGCCTCTGACCACATCGACAGACAGCGCCATCGCGCCGGAAGCCGCGCCGCTGACCGGCATGGACATCACCCATCTCACCGCCCGCACGCCCGGCGCCGCCCGCATCGGCAATGGCGAACTGTCCGGCCAGGTCCAGTATCGCGGCTTGTTTGGAGAGCGGATGAATCTGCGCCTGGATGGCCAGCGCATTGCCTCCGGCGGTCCGAATCTGATGGACCCGGCCTTCCACTATGCGCCCACGCCCCTGATCGCGTCCGTCGTCATTGATCGCGGCGTCAGCCCGGTTTCGGCGGGCCCCGGTCTCGGCGGCGGCGTCAATGCCGTCTTCAAGAAGGTGGACTTCTCCAGCAGTGCGACGCCCACGCTCGGCTATGATGTCTCCCTTGGCGCGCGCAGCGTGAATGACAGCTACGCCGCCGGCGGCGCCATCGGCGTCTCGACAGACACATGGCGCGCAAATTTGCTCGCCTCCTACGAGGAAGGTGGGGACACGGAGTATAAGGACGGCACGATTGGCGGCACCGAATTCGAGCGCGGCGTCTATGGCCTCTCCACCGGCCTGCGCACGGATCTCGGCACCTTCACGCTGGAAGGCCGCCGCCAGAATACCGGCTATAGCGGCAACCCGCCCTATGGCATGGACATCCGCTTCATGGACACAGACTTTGCCCGCGCCGGATATGAAAATGAGTTCGGCGACGTGCGGGTCAAGGCCTCGGTCAGCTATGCCGATGTGTCCCACGCCATGAACAATTTTGACCTGCGCCCTTCGATGATGAAGCGCGAGGCCTTTGCCTATGCCACCACCAAGGCGGCGGATCTGTCGGCCACCTTCCCGGCGCTTGGCGGCTCGCTTCAGCTTGGCCTGGATGGCGCGTCAGAGCATCACAATGTCTATGTCGTGGACCCGGACAATCTGGACAATTATATGGGCTCCCTGCCTGACATCACGATTGACCGCTATGGCAGCTTTGCCGAATGGACCGGTGATCTCGGCTATTTCGAGGGCGAACTGGGCCTGCGAATTGATCAGTATGATGCCAAAGCGGGCAAGGCCGTCATGGGCTCTGCCGTGATGATGGGGCCGGTCAAACTGGCCAATGCCTTCAACGCCTCCCCCCGCGACGGAGACGACACGACCGTGGACGCCTCCGCCCGCCTCTGGCGCGCCCTTTCCGATGACCTTACCTGGCGTGTCACGCTGGCCCGCAAGACCCGCGCGCCCAGCTATCTTGAGCGGTTCCAGTGGCTGCCCTCAGGTTCCAGCGCCGGGCTCGCCGATGGCAACATCTATCTGGGCGACCAGTCCCTCAAGCCGGAAGTCGCCTGGATCGCCGAGACCGGGTTCGACTATGTGACCCCAAAGGCCTATATTCGGCCCACGGTCTATATTCGCCATATTGATGATTTCATTCAGGGCACGCCCTTTGATGACACGCCCGGCGTGACGGACACTCCGGAAGAGATGATCGCCAGCATGAACGGCGCCCCCGCCCTGCTGCTGCGTTTCACCAATACCGAGGCGCGCCTCTATGGCTTTGACCTGGATGCCGGAATGGACCTGCCGGGGCCGCTGCGCGCCGATGCCGTTCTCTCCTATGTGCGCGGGGAGCGCCGCGATATTGACGACAATCTCTATCGCATCGCCCCGCCCAGCCTGACCGCGGGCCTCACCTGGGAAGGCAGCGTCTGGTCTGCCACCTTCGAGACCCGCGCCGTGGCAGAGCAGGATGACGTCTCCGCCACCAATCTGGAACAGGCGACACCCGGCTATGTCACGCTCAGCCTGTATGGCGACTGGCAGGTGAAAGACGGCGTGCACCTGTCTGCCGGTGTCGAGAATCTGCTGGATCAGGTCACCCGCGATCACTTGTCCGGCTATAACCGCAATGCCGACAGTGACGTCGCCCTCGGCACCCGCCTGCCCGGCGCCGGCCGCGGCGCCTTCATCCGCCTCTCCTTCGTAGGCTGACGATCCCTCCGCCCTCCCCCGCCCGAGCGGGGGAGGTGCCCGAAGGGCGCAGGTACCAAACCGTAGGCGGACTTTCCCTGCCTGCCCCCCTTCACCACACCCCCCAAACGAAAAAGCCCGGCGCATGGCTGCACCGGGCTTCATCTCTCTCTCGCTTTTCAGCGGGGCCTTATTGCGGGGCCTTCTGGCTGACTTCAGCCGTATCGATCACAACGCCTGCGCCCATGGTGGACGACAGCGCGATCTTGCGGATGAACTGGCCTTTTGCGCCCGACGGACGGGCTTTGGACAGGGCGTCGAGGAACGCGTTGACGTTCTTCTCGATGTCGCCTTCAGAGAAGCTGGCCTTGCCGATGCCGGCGTGAATGATGCCGGCCTTCTCGACGCGGAATTCGACAGAGCCGGATTTCGCATCCTTGACAGCCTGGGCCACGTTCGGCGTGACAGTGCCGACTTTCGGGTTCGGCATCAGGCCGCGCGGGCCCAGCACCTTACCCAGACGGCCGACAACGGCCATCATGTCCGGAGACGCGATGACGCGGTCGAAGTCCATGAAGCCGCCCTGGATTTTTTCCATCAGGTCTTCGGCGCCGACGAAATCGGCTCCGGCTTCCTTGGCTTCGTCAGCCTTGGCGTCTTTTGCGAAGACAGCGACGCGAACGTCTTTACCGGTGCCTGACGGCAGGTTGACCACACCGCGGACCATCTGGTCAGCATATTTCGGGTCAACGCCGAGGTTCACGGCGATTTCGACGGTCTCGTCAAACTTGGCCTTGGCATTATCCTTCACCAGCTTCACAGCTTCGGTGATGGTGTAGGCCTTGTCCTTGTCGACGCTTTCACTGATTGCGCGTGCGCGCTTGCCTGGTTTCGCCATGATCCTACTCCACCACTTCGATGCCCATTGCGCGGGCAGAGCCGGCAATGATCTTGGACGCTGCGTCGAGGTCGTTGGCGTTCAGGTCTTCCATTTTCATTTCCGCGATTTCGCGAACCTGAGCCATGGTGACCTTGCCGACGATGTCATAGCCGGGCTTCTTGGCGCCGGAAGCAGGCTTCTTGCCGAGCTTCAGCTTGGCAGCCTTTTTCAGCAGCACAGTGGCCGGCGGAGACTTCACGACGAAGGTGAAGGATTTGTCCTGATAGTAGGAGATCACGACGGGAACCGGCAGACCGGGCTCCATGCCCTGGGTCTTGGCGTTGAACGCCTTACAGAATTCCATGATGTTGATTCCGCGCTGACCGAGCGCCGGGCCGACGGGCGGCGACGGGTTGGCTTGGCCGGCAGGAATCTGGAGCTTCAAATGCCCCAGCAGTTTCTTAGCCATAGTGTCCTCTCGAACGTTTCAGATGGGGCGGTGGTCTTTCGATCCGCCCGGTTACTTTGGAGGCCCGTGGTCTGGCCGGGCTAACAGCCTCCCACGGAAGCGGGGCATATGAAGCAGAAACCCCCATGGGTCAAGGGGATGCGGGCACAATCCCCAAGCCCGCGCCCATGCTTCGACGTCGCTTGAGCCATGAGCGCTTCTCTAGCGCGGACTTATCCTGAGCGAAGTCGAAGGATGAAGCAGCAGAGAGCCAAAGCCCGTCCATCCAAGCGCAAATCACCCCAAAACGGAAAAAGGCCGCCTCCTTGCGGGGACGGCCTTTTCCTAACCTGTAATCCCGAAGGACTAGTCAGCCTGGATCGTGTCGACGGCGGTCTTGCCGTTACGCGGGTCCTTGGCGGTCGTGTAGGAGACCTTCTGGCCTTCGGACAGCGCGTGCATGCCGGCGCGCTCAAGCGCCGTTGCGTGCACGAACACGTCGGTGCCGCCATCATTAGGGGCGATAAAGCCGAAGCCTTTTTGGTCGTTGTAGAATTTTACGGTGCCACTTGTCATGAAACACTCCTGTATAAAGATGCGGTCCTGCAACATGCGGGTCCGCGTGAATTCGAGTTTTGTATGGGAGTTTCTGAAATGAGCGGCAGAGTGAGACTCTGACAGTCTAGGCCTGATCGTCCGGCTAAAAGTCGAATGCCCTAGATAGAGGTGCTTTGTGTCCAAACAAGGGCAGCGCCGCTTTTATATTTTCGCGGGCTCGGCCTGCGCCCCCCCCTTCCCGGCCCAGAAATCACGAAAAAGCCCGGCCGCATCACGCGCGCCGGGCTGTTTTGTCTTCGCGCTGTTGCAGCCGCTACATCAGGGCATAGCCCTTGGCATTGATATAGGTGCGCAGTTCCTGCGCGCGGCGGACAGGGTCCGGGTGCGTGGACATGAATTCCGGCGGGCGCTGCCCCTTGGAATTGGCATCCATCAGCTCCCAAAGCCGCACGGACTGGGTCACGTCATAGCCGGCATTGTGCATGTAATCGACGCCGAGGCGGTCAGCTTCCAGCTCATGCCGGCGGCTATAGGGCAGCACGACGCCGAACTGCATGGCCGCGCCGCCGAGGGCGGCAATGGCCGAGCCATACTGGCTGAGTTGTTCGGATTCCGCGATGGCGATCTGCCCGGCCATCAGGCCAACCTGGCTGGCGGTGGAAACAGACAGGCGCTCTGCCGCGTGACGGCCCACAACGTGGCCGGTCTCGTGGCCCAGCACGGAGGAGAGCTGGTCATCATTCTCGGTCAGTTCGGTGATGCCGCGATAGACGCCTACCCGGTTGCCCGGCATGACGAAGGCGTTGACGTCATCGGTGTCGAACACAGCGACATCCCAATTGGCGTTCGGGTCAATATGGCCAGCCTTTACCGCACCATTGGAAGTGCGGTCCCACACGCTGAGCACGCGGTTCTTCAGGCGGGAGTTTGAGACGACCGGCGTCTGCGCCTTCATGTCGGTCCACGCGCTGGCGGCCATGCTGGCGACTTCCGCATCCCCGAACAGGATCAGCTGATTGGAGCCCGTCGCCGGATTGGTCGTGCAGCTGGAGATGAACGGGAAGACCGTTCCGGCCGCCATGCCCGTGATCAGCGCCCGCCGCGACAGGCGCACCTTGGGCGCGCCTGCGAGCGCCTCACCATCAAATTCGACCAAGTCTGCCATCTCAAATCTCCCTTGTGCCTCGAGCGGGAGCGTAACGCGCCCCCCTCAAAAAGCAATCGCACCAGCGTCCGATCTGTTCCGAACGTGCCTGTTCCTGCATGAATTTTTTCTGAACGGCCAGAGACCGGCCAAAGCCGCTCGGGCGCGCGCAGCGCCAAAGGGACCGCCGTGGATCAGGCGTCTTCCTCGGCCATGTCTCCGGCCAGGATGGCGGCCTGCTCGACCCAGCCTTCGCGCACGATGCGGCCGGAGAAGTTCAGCTCGCGGTCCACCCAGGCGATATTGTCCGGCGTCCAGGCGGCAATCTGTTCATAGTGCCAGATGCCCATGCCGTTCAGCAATTCCTGGATCTTGGGGCCGATGCCGCCAATCACGGTGAGGTCATCGGCATGACCGGCCACCGGCTTGTCGAGCGCGCTCGGCGCGATGCCGACCGGGGCGTCATCCTCGAAATCGCCGTCTTCAGAATCGTCTTCTTCAAAGTCGCCTTCGTCTAAGTCGGACTCCTCTTCGGCCTCGGCGTAGACGTCTTCGTCTTGCTCGTCGCCTACCTCGTCACTGTCGTCTTCGGCGTAGAGGTCTTCCCCCTCTTCCTCATCGGACAGTTCCTCTGACTCATCGTCTTCGTCGTCTAGCGCATCATCGGCGTCGAGGTCGGACTCATCATCCTCGTCCTCATCATCATACTCGGACTCGTCGTCTTCATCTTCGTCGAAGTCTTCATCTTCGTCTTCCTCGTCGAAGTCTTCGTCCTCTTCCTCGTAATCATCCTCGTCATCTTCCTCGTCATAGGAAGACTCATCATCATCTTCTTCGTCGTCGTCGGACTCATAGTCCTCATCGTCGTCAGACTCGTCCTCATCCTCATAGGACTCGTCATCCTCGTCGAAGTCTTCATCCTCTTCGGCGTCGTCATAATCCTCGTCATCATCGGAGTCCTCGTCATAGGCCTCCTCATCGTCCTGGTCTTCTTCCGCCTCGGTCTCTTCAACCTCAGCATCATCGTCCAGTTCGTCTTCGGATTCTGCGTCGTATTCCTCAGCCGCGTCGTCGTCTGCTTCGTCCTCATCATCGAGTTCGAGCGCCGCCAGAATGGCGCGGCTGGCCTCTTCGCTGGAAGCAAGCGGGGTCTCGTCATCTTCCGGCTCGTCTGCCGCGTCGGACGACTCGTCCTCTTCCTCGCCAGAGACCTCTTCCCCGGCGTCGGTACCGACCGTGTCCTCATAGACATCGGCGACGGTCATATAGTCTTCTTCAGATTCAGATGCGGGCGTGTCCTCTTCCGGCTCTGCCTCATCGGCCGCGTCGTCTTCGAGATCCACCTCTTCCAGATCCGCCATGTCCTGATCGGCCGTGTCGGCTTCAGCCTCTTCGGCGGGCAGCTCTTCCTCTGCAGGCGTAACCTCCTCCAGTGCGCCAAAGGCCGGGGCGATCGCGACCGGCGGTTCTTCGTCTGAGACGGGTTCATCGCCCTGGAAGCTAAAATTCGGCCTTTCCTCCGGCATGGCCTCTGCCGGGAGGGTCTCCACAGGCTCTTCCTCGGCCTCAACAGTGGCAGCGGTCTCAGCTTCCACCTCCTCCCGCGCGTCGCCCTCGAAATAGGCGAGACGGCCTTCCAGAAAGCGGTTGCGCCAGCGCAGGCGGGCCAGTTCTTCCTCGATTTCGCCCTCGCGCGGCGTATGGGCTGACGCAGCCGGGGCTGGCGTCTCAGCGGGCTGGGCCGCCGCTTCGGATTTGGCCGCTTCCGCTGCCTCAAGCGCCTGTTTCGCTTCGCTCTCAGCCTTGATCAATTGCTCTTCCAGCGCCTCGACGCGCTGGCGCAGGAAGCCGACCTGCCATTCTTCCTTGGCGGCCTCAGCGCCCGCTTCCGGCGCGGCGTCTGCGGCAAGGCCCACTTCGGTCGGGTCAGCGTCCGCGCCGCTCATCAGCGCGGCTTGCGGAGCCTCCTGCACGGCCGGGGCCGCTGCAACGCCTTGCTCGATCAGGCCTTCCAGATGACGCACGCGGCTTTCCAGATGGCGGTTGCGCCAGACCAGCGCCGGGGCCGGATCAGAGGCGACCGCCTCACTCATCGAGCGCGGCGCAAGCGAAGCCGCCGCCTTTGCGGGCTCCGGACGGTCTTTCAGATCTTCGAGTTGTTTCTTGGCGCGTTCCAGCTCATTCGCCAGACGGCTGATCTTCACTTCGCGCTCGGCCAGCTCTTCGCGGACATTAACCTCACCGCCGCCAATCGGCTTGCCCCGCTGGGCGGCATAGAGGCGTTCAATCTCGTCCTTGGCCTGCTCCAGCTCGGTCATCGTGATATCGCGCTCGACGGTCGCGCGGCGCATTTTGCCCACCAGCAGCATGCCGCGAATGGACCAGCCCAGAAGCAGACCGAACACGGCGGCGCCTGCCAGCGCTGCCCAGATATGTGCCAAAAGCCACGCCATCACTCGCTCCGTTCTCGAACCTTGAAACTGATCGGGCGATTCTTCGCCAGACCCTCCTCAGTGTCATTACTCTGCACCGGCTGGTCGGGACCATACCCGATTACAGTCAGCCTTGCAGCGTCAAATCCTGTGGAAACCATATATTCCTTCACAGCTTCAGCCCGATCCACGTTCAGCCCGGCAACGCTGTCGCGGTCTCCTGTCGCATCCGCATGTCCGCCGATTTCGATCATCAGGTCCGGCGCGCAGAGGCCGGCCACACGGGTCAGCTTGTCCAGCGCCGGCCCGCTCTGGCGGGTGATCGCGGCCGTGCCGGGGTCGAAGGACACATCGCTGGTTTCCATCACGGCATCAAAGGCCCGCTGGCAGGCTGCCACTGGGTCCGCGCTGAAATCAATGCCGTTGATCTCGTCTACAGTCACCCCCACGCTATCGGTGAAGACTGTGACAGGATAAGGGCCATCCAGGCCGGAAAGATCCTGTTGCAGGAATTGCAGCGTGGACGGCGAGGCCTCGCCCTGGAAGCTGAAGCCCGTCTCATCTGGGTCAAACGCCATCTCGCCACGCGTGAAGCGGCTGAATTGCGGCAGGCCTGCGCGCACACCGGTCATCCAGCCCTCATGCGGCTCTCCGGCCACCTGCATCTCGTCGCGCACCTCGCCGCCATAATATTGGCGCGCAATGCCGGTGATCTCTTCGCGCTCTGCCTCACTTGCCACCTTGCCGGACAGGATCAGCACGCCCGGCTGATGCTGCGCGGTCCACAGCGCCGGACCGCGGATCAGCGGCTCACCATGAAACGGCGCAACGATATTGGCGATCTCGGCCGTCAGGCGCGCGCGGATCGGGCCTTCCATGGACAGGCCGCTGAGGCGTACACGGGTATCGCGCAGGCTCGCTTCGCCGGTTTCCACCTGCCCCAGATCCTCCAGCACCATGCGGGCCATGCCCTGCCAGTTCGCGCCGGGCGCGCCGGCGGCCAGCTGCATCCGGTCTTCCACCGGGGCGCCCGCGGCCTGAGCGGTCGCCTGCTCGACCAGCTTCTGCCGCGTGCCGCGCGAGGGCACATAGCCGGTCAGGACATAGCCGCCCTCCGGCGTCTTGATCGCACGCCATATATAAGGAGACACAGGCGGGGCCGGGTCGACCGCGCTTTCGATGATCGTCACCCCACCCATGATCACGCCGCCTGCGCCATTGGAGGTCAGCACGGTTTCCGCCGCCGCCTGAACGGCATCGGCGGACGGGGCCTGTCCATGCAGCACCGCACGCTGTCCGCGCATCTCCACGCTGGCCCAGTCAAAGCCGCCCGCCTCCAGCGCCGCGCTGGCATTCTGCTGCAAGCGCGCTTGAAGGTTTACAGGCGTGTTTGGAGACTGGTACACGGCCCACCAGCTCGTCACTCCGAGCCCGATAAGCGCCACCAGTCCGAAAAGGTAGTCGAGCAGTCTCATAGAGGCCCCGCGACCTCCTCCATGTCTAATCCCCTGTGATTGAGGGATGCCCTATTCAGCATTTTGCTGCAAGAGTCCCCCGCACAGTCACCTAATGTCACACATACACAGCATGACACGCCCAATCGAGACCATAAGCAGCGCATCCAATCCGCTCATCAAGTCTTTGAAAACTCTGGAAAGAAAAAAGGGCCGAAATGAGACCGGCCTCTTTCTGGCCGAGGGCGCACGCCTGATCGGGCAAGGCCTGGCCAATGGCTGGAAACTGGACAGCCTGGTCGTCGCCGCGTCTATGGCAGACCGCCCGCATCTGTCGGATCTTATACAGAAAGCACAGGCCAGCGGCGCCCGCGTCGTGCTCGCCGCCGACAAGCTGATGAGCCGCGTGACGCACAAGGATAACGCCCAGAGCGTGATCGCCGCCTTCGCGCAAAAGCACCTGACATTGGCAGACCTGCCCCAGGACAAGGCAGGCCTGTTCGTCGCTTTGTATGAAGTGCGCGACCCCGGCAATCTGGGCACCATTCTGCGCACCGCCGACTGCGCCGGCATTTCCGGTGTCATTCTGGTCGAAACCTGCTGTGACCCCTACAGCTTTGAATCCGTGCGCGCGTCCATGGGGTCGATCTTCGACATGCCCTTCGCGGCGGCCTCGTTCGAGGCCTTCAATGCCTGGCGGCAGGGCCTTGGCCTCTCCATGAGCGCGGCCAGCGTCAATGGTACCGCGCGCCACGACCATACCGATTTCAAGCAAGGCTCTGTCATCATCATGGGCAATGAGCAATCCGGCCTGACGCCAGAGGCGGAAGCGGCCTGCGACCAGCTCTGCCTCATTCCGATGCGCGGCGGCGCCGACAGCCTCAACCTCGCGCAGGCCACCGCGATCATGACCTATGAAGCCTGGCGCCAACGGGATTTCAAATGAAGACGGACACACGCCTCCTCATCGCCGATGACTGGGAAGACTATGCCCTGCTCGATAGCGGCCATCTGCAAAAGCTGGAACGCTTTGGCAGCCAGACCGTCATCCGGCCGGACCCGCAGGCCTTCTGGGAACCCGCCCGCCCAACGGGCAGCTGGCGCGCCGATGCGCGCTTTTCCACCAAATCCAGCGATGATGACGGCGCCGGCAATTGGGAAGTGCTCTCCCCCAAGGCGCTGGACAGCTGGCCGATGCAATGGAACGGCCTGACCTTTGAAGCCCGCCGCACGGCCTTCCGCCATATGGGCGTGTTTCAGGAGCATTCCGTGCACTGGCGGTTTGCGCAGGAGAAGATCCGCGCCGCTGGCCGTCCGATCAAGGCGCTGAACCTGTTCGGCTATACCGGCATGATGTCGCTCGCCTGCGCGGCGGCGGGGGCGGAGGTGGTCCATCTCGACGCCAGCCCGAAATCCAACGGCTATGGCAAGGACAATCAGGCGATGAGCGGCCTGAATGATCGCACGATCCGCTGGATCGCCGATGACGCGATGAAGTTTACCGCCCGCGAGATTCGCCGCGGCAATACTTATGATGCCATAATTCTGGACCCGCCGAAATTCGGCCGCGGCCCCAAGAATGAAACCTGGCGCTTTGAGGAGAATTTGCCCGAATTGCTGGACACGGTGAAAACGCTGCTCAGCGACCGGCCTCTCTTCGTCATCCTGACGGCCTATGCGGTGCGCCTGTCTTACCTTGCCCTGTCCCAGGCCCTGGCAGACCGGCTCTCGCCGCTCGGCGGCACGATGGAAACCGGCGAAATGGCCCTGCCCCAGCAAGGCACAAACCGCCTCCTCCCCACCGCCATCTATGCAAGGTGGCACTCCGGCTGAACTGACCCCCCATTGTGGGACAGGGTGTAAAAATCTTGCCGGAATGACTTCAGATGACAAAACATGATGCTTGAATGTCACAATTCGTCACAATTGTGAGTTATTTGGCCAGATAACAGATTACCCTTGATTGACAGTTTGTAATCCAAAACGCAGCGTGGCCTCACCTTGTCAGTTACCGGTTCCAGAATGAGGAATGGGTGGCTGGCCTATTTGTAGACTGGCGGGGGCGTCAGTTTTATCTGGAGGCAACAGGTGAAGACGTACAAATCAAAACTACTCCTTACATCCATGTTTGTGGGCCTCATCGGGGGAATGCATGCTGCGCCAGCAATGGCACAGGAAGATGCTGATCCGATCACGGTTCCAGCGGATGAAATGGAAGAAGAAGCGGTTCAGGAAAAGATCTACGTGACGGGTTCACGTATCGTTCGTGACAGCAACCTCACTTCTTCTATCCCGGTAACCAGCCTTGGCCTGGAAGATATTCAGGCTTCCGGCGCTTACAATATCGCTGAAATGATCCGCGACCTGCCGGCTGCCGGTGTTCCCGGCCTGACGGCGTCAACGACGAACTTCTCGGTGTTCTCAGGTGGTCTGGAATCCATCGACCTTCGTAACCTCGGTGACAGCCGTACGCTCGTCCTGATGGACGGCCGCCGTGTCGTTCCGGGTGCGCCAGGCACATCGATCGTCGACTTCTCGATGATCCCGCCGGACTTCATTCAGAATATTGAAGTTGTCACGGGCGGCGCTTCCTCCGTTTACGGTTCGGAAGCTGTTGCGGGTGTTGTCAACATCATCCTGAAAGACGACTTCGAAGGCGTTGAACTCAACGTCCGCGGGGGTTCGACTTTCGACAAAGGTGGTGAGCAAGCCCGCGTGTCTCTGACAACCGGTGGCCCGATTGCTGACAAAGGTAACTTCATTGCGAACCTGACCTATGACGTTCGTGACGGTATCTTTGCTCGCGACACCGACCACCCGGATGATGAGTTCTACTATGGTGCGCCTTACGGCTTCATCCTGAACCCGGCTTACTCCACCTATTCCGAGTACGGCCGTTTCGACGTTGGCGCTGGCGGCACCTACTCCAACCTCGTTTATGACAACGAGCTTGGCGAAGTTGTGACCTTTGACGACGTTCCGGGCGCTTACGGTTACAACCGTAACCCGAACCGCCGTATTCTCATCCCGCAGGAGCGTTATTCTGCTGCTCTGAAGGCTGACTACGAAATCAACCCGTATGTGAACCTTTCGACCACGCTGCTTTACGCTCACGTGTCTTCCGACACGGACATCGAGCCCTACCCGCTCTCCTCTGAGGACGTGTACGACCCGACGGGCCTTATCGCTGCAGGTGCAGCGAATGGCGGCATGCCGCTGACGAACCCGTACATTCCGGACGAAATCCGTGATGCGGCTATCGCCAACGGTTATGAAAGCCTGCCTTTCGTTCGCCGTATGTCTGACGTCGCTGCACGTACAGGCCGTTATGACCGTGAAACGCTTGACCTGACCATTGGTCTGGACGGCGACCTCGGTGACACGGGCTGGACGTACAATACCTACATCAACCACGGCCGGTCTTCTTCCGTCCGTATTGGTACAGGTCAGATCAACGTCTCCAACCTGCGCTATGCGCTGGATGCTGAAGTTGACGGTGACGGCAATATTGTCTGTTCCGACCCGACGGCTCGTGCCTTTGGCTGTGTGCCGGTCAACCTGTTCGGTAAAGGTACGATCTCCCCAGAAGCAGCCGCCTACATTGCTGCTCCGGGCCTTCGTTCTGCTGAAACAGAGCAGACGGTTATTCAGGCATCCATCACAGGTAATGCTTTCGAACTGCCTGCCGGCCCGATTGGCCTGGCTTTCGGTACAGAGTATCGTGAGCTGAGCACGGTCGACCAGGTTGACGCTCTGACCTCTGCAGGTCTGAACGCTGGTAACCGTATCGACCCGACCATCGGTTCTTACGATGTGTACGAACTGTTCGGCGAGGTTCTGGTTCCGCTGATCAAGGATGCAGGCTTCATCGACACCGTCGACTTTGAAGGTGCGTACCGCATTGCGAACTACTCCTCTGTTGGCACCAACGAGTCCTGGAAGTACGGCCTGACGTCTTCCATGTTCGACGAACAACTGCGCTTCCGCGCTGTTGGCGCTCGCGCAACTCGTGCACCGGACATCAGCGACCTGTACTCTGGTAACTCCCAGAGCTTCGAATCCACCGTTGACCCGTGTGCTGGTATCGAAGCCTCCACGGCTGGCGACTATGCTGCAGCGTGTGCTTCCCTGCCGGGTGTTCAGGCAGCCTTTGCTGCTGACGAGCCGTTCGTGTATGACCAGCTCGAAACCCAGGCTCAGTATGTATTCTACTCCGGTTCCGAGAACCTGGAGTCTGAAACGTCTGACTCCTACACGGTTGGCTTCGTCTACACGCCGCACTGGCTGGAAGGCCTCACAGCGTCTATTGACTATGTGAACTTCGAAATCGACGATGCGATCACCAGCCTCAGCACGACGCGCGCTGCTCGTCTGTGTATGGAAGGTGGTAACCTGGCAGGCGACCCGACCTGTGCGAACATCGTCCGCGATCCGAACACCAGCAAAATCCTTTACGGCTTTGCTGTTCCGATCAACGCAGCGACGTTCAAAACAGACGGTATCGACGTTCAGGTTTCCTATCGCGGCGACGTGCCGACGTTTGGTAACACAACAGCTGACTACGGTTCGTTCAGCGCCCGTATCCTGTACGGCTACACGAACGAGTACGAGTATCAGAGCTCGGCAGATTCCGATCCGTCCAGCTTCATGGGCTCCGTTGGCTACCCATACCACAAGTTCAACGTGAACCTGGGTTGGGACAAAGGTCCGCTGTCTCTGGGTTGGCAGACATACGCCACGTCCGAAGTGGACTACGGTACGTATGCTGACTGTGCCACGGACCTGGCTGAGTACTATGCTTCCCTGTACCCGGGCAGCCGCTGCTACCACCTGGAGCCGGAATGGTACCTGGAGCACTCCATCAATGCTTCTTACAGCATCGAAGACTGGGGTGTTGAATTGTACGGCAGCATCGACAACCTGTTCGACGAGTTCGTCTACCTGCCATCCGGCCTGGCGGACAGCGATACCGGTCTCTCCACCGCTGGTGGCGTGTTTGACCCGATCGGTCGCCGCTACACCGTCGGTCTGCGCAAGACCTGGTAAGCTCATGATCTGAGCGATCAGATCAACCTGTAACCAGAACGGGCCCTGCTACACGGCAGGGCCCGTTTTCTTTTGGCCAACCTAAACCCTCAAGAAAGATACGGCGTTCGCCCTTTTCTGCTTCGCAGCTGCGCTCGGCTAAGAAATTGAAGCCCCCCATAAGCGAGACACTGGCAGGACCGGCACCGGAAATGAAAGGGCCGCCATATCGAGCACAAAAGAGGCTGGCAGTGTGGCCGGGCCCAAAGAGTTCTCAGATTGCCGCCTGAACATAGGCGCGGCCGAGCAAGCCGGCGCTCCTGCCCCCTTTTAACCCGCTTAGTGCAGGCTTCCAGATCTCAGACCAGGTAGAAGCTGAGGACGACGAGGCATATACTCAGGGTGGAAAGGATGATGGTGCTGATGAACAGCAGGATCAGGGTGCGCATCAGCGACATGAAACGCCCCGTGCCATAGGTCACTCGCAGCTGCTTGTAGATATAGATGACTGGCACCGTCAGGCCGAACACGACCAGCCAGATGATCTCGTGCGGCAGCAACGCGCCCACCAGCAACAGGCCGGTCAGCATGAAATAGATGAAGGTCTGGATGTGCAGGGCCGTGATCACATGATCATAAATGTATTGCTTGCGGTGCCAGACATAGAGCAGCGCCAGCAGCAGGGCCAGAATGGGCATGAACAGCAGGCTGAACCGCGGCGCCCATTCGCGTATCCGCGCGCCGAACTTGTCCTGATTCTCGAAGACGGTGGCGGCATGGTCTGCCGTGCGCCACATCTGCTCGCGCGCTTCGGGTGCCGTATCGGGCCCTATCCGCTCGTCCACCGCCTTGCGCAGGGCTTCGCGATCCACCCGCCCGTCCGGCATCAGGATATTGTCCATGTTGATACCGCCCTGCGCAGCGGCAAGCTGCTCGGAGAGCTCTTCCCGCCGCTCATCGGAAATGTCGGGATTGGCAAGTTCATCCCGTAATTCCTGAACATAGGCCTCATCGACGACAGGAACGTCTGCCGCGTCTCCCTGCGCATCTTGATCGTAAGTCACCGTGCCCGGAATCTCTTTGCCGATCTCATCACCGAGATGCCAGTTGCTGTACCAGCCGAGCTGGTCTCCCAGCGTGAACAGGGTGAGGAAAAAGAGAACGGAGCTGAGCAGGAACAGGCGGAAAGGTGGCACATAGCGAGCGCGCTTTCCGTCCAGATAGTTACGCGTCATCCGCCCCGGCCGGAACAGCAACAGCGGCAGGGAGCGGCTGAGCCGCCCGTCCAGCGCGAATGTATCCGCCAGGCTGCTCATCACCAGGTCCCAGACCGGGCGATGGAAGTTCGAGGCAAGCTGACCGCATGTGGTGCAGTAGCGGTCTTCGACAATGGTCTCGCAATTGGCGCAGGGCTGGCCGGAGCGCACCGGATGATGCTCTCCATGCGACAGGCCCCCGGCAGAACCGAGACCTGCGACCTCCATCTCATGTTCCATGGGCTTGCCTCCCCCTACTCCCAGGAAGACCTAGTCGGCAGACTTCATGCCATCGCGGCACAGGAAGCGCGAACGGTGATTGTCCTTCGCGTTCTCTTCCCAGCCGGTCAGCGTCGGATCGACCAGATTCTTGGTGACCTGGAACCACATCGGCGTAATCGGATACTCGTTCAGCATCAGCTCCTCGGCCTCTGCGAAAATCTTGGCTCGAGCCTTCAGGTCCAGCTCCTGGTTCGACTTGTCCAGCAGGGCGTCATATTCCAAATTCGAATAATCGCCGTAATTCTGCTGTCCGGTTTCACTGTCGAGCAGGTAGAGGAAGTTGATGGGATCGTCGTAATCGGCAATCCAGGCTCCGTCGGCAAAGGTGAAATCCTTCTGACGCAGGCGGGCATAGAGGACTTTGGTATCCTGCTTCACGATGACCGGCTTCACCCAGGGGGCAATGTCGCTCCAGTTGGCCTGCGCGACCGGTGCCACTTTCGGATTGTCGTCGGTGGAGCGGTGAATGAATTCGAACTCCAGCGGATTGTCCGGGCCAAAGCCCGCCTCTTCCAGCAGGCGGCGTGCCTCTTCCAGGCGCTGCTCGCGGGGCATGTCCTTCCATTCGACTTCCGGACGCTCGACATCATAATTGTTGATGCCCGGCGGCACGAAGGAATAAGCTGGCAGATAGCCGGTGGTCAGCACATTCTTGACCATGAATTCTCGGTCCATCGCCATGGAGAGCGCCTTGCGCACGCGCACATCATCAAGGGGCGCAACTTTCGTGTTGAATGTCCAGTAGGTGGAGATCAGCGCCGGTGTTGTGCGCAGCCAGCCCGGAAGTTTTTCGTCCAGCTCTGTATAGCGCGTACCGTCAAAGCCATTGTTGATGTCCATTTCGCCGGCCGCGATCTTGTTTTCCACGGCAACAAGATCTTCCAGTTCAAGATAGACGACCCGGTCGAAACAGGCCTCTGCCGCGCCAAAGCCGGTCGGGTTCTTGTCGGCGACCAATTGGTCGCCCGTGCGCCAGTAAACCAGCTTGTACGGCCCGTTCACGACGATGTTTTCGGGCTGGATCCAGGCATCGCCATATTGCTCCACCGCCCAGCTTGGGATCGGGAAGGTCGTATAGTGGCTGAGCAGGCCCAGCAGGTAGGGGGCTGGATATTCCAGTGTGATTTCAAGCGTCTTGTCGTCCAGCGCCTTCACGCCCAGCTCTTCCGGCGGAAGTTCCTGCGTGCTGACCTTTTCAGCATTTTTGACCAGCCAGAGCAGAGACGCGTACTGGGAGGCCGTTTCCGGCTTCTGGATGCGTCGGAAGCCATAGACAAAGTCCTGCGCCGTCACCGGGTGGCCGTCAGACCATTGATAATCGCCCAGCTTGAACGTCCAGACGAGGCCATCGTCGCTGACCTCATAGCTCTCAGCCATGCCCATTTGCGGGCGACCATCCGGACCATCTGTGGTCAGGCCGATGAACATGTCACCAATGATGATGTTCTCCCACTGAGCGGAGGATTTGTTGGGGTCCAGCGTATCGACCTTGGCCGAGATGCCGCGCCGCAGGGTCGGCACATCGTCAGAGGCTTTGCCACCACCGCCGCAGGCTGCCAGGGACAGCGCCAATGCAGCGGCAAGACCGGTGCTCATGAGGGATTTCAGCATATTGCAAACTCTCCTGAAAAATGAGGAAGGCCATCCCCTGTTCGGG
>Ga0070727_10001363_pt1 | contig 26078 bp, 19 predicted proteins | sample tdAd472_FD_66722 | JGI IMG/M metagenome (GOLD analysis project Ga0070727, IMG submission 66722) | Marine sediment microbial communities from the Atlantic coast under amendment with organic carbon and nitrate - tdAd47.2 | ecosystem: Environmental > Aquatic > Marine > Coastal > Sediment | place...
GCTAGCAGCCCGTTGAAGAAGCCCTGGACTGCGTTGCTCGTCGGTCACAACCCCAGAGGTTGCTGGACCTCCTCGCGCCTTGCCAGGCCTTCTTCAACGGACTGCTAGTCCCCGGCCTTCGAGGGCGTCGCCTGCTCGCCCGTGACCACCGCGTAGCCGCTGACCGTGGCCTTGGCGTCGCCGAGCACGGCCACGCCGACCTTGCCGCGGGCGGCGGCGATCGCCTGGTTGCCGAAGCTGCCCGTGCGCTCGCCGTCGCGGTAGAAGCTGAGCTGCTTGCCGTCGTGGATCAGCTCCAGCACGTGGGGCTTCGTCGAGTCGATATCGGTGCCGCTGATCATGCGCGGCTGGAGGCTGCCGTCGGCGCCCACCAGATACACGCCGGTCTTGCCCTCGGGCATGAGCACGAACACGATCCGGCTCCCGTCGCCCAGCTCGAGGGCGAGGCCCGCGCCGCGATCCAGCGAGTCGCTCTGCACCGAGACCTCCAGGCGCAGCTTCAGCGGCCGCGCCTCGCCGCCCTCGTGCAGGAGCACGCCCACGCCGAGGGCGTCCTTGCCCGTGACCTGCAGCTTGCCGTCCTTGGCCGTGGCCTCGAAGGGGGCGGGGTCGGCCTGCTCGAGCTCGGGGCCCAGCGCGCCCAGCGGGTGAGCGGGCTTCTTCTTGGCGGGCCGCGAGTCCTGGGCCCAGGCGGCGCTGGCGGCGACGGCGGCGGCGAGCAGGCAGATCGAGAACGTGCGGCGCATGGGGACGCTCCTCGCCCGGACTCTAACAACGTCCTCGGGGCTGCGCCGTGGGCTCGCCGCCCCGGACCGCTCGGCAAAGCGCAGCGCAGCGCAGCCCTTCCGCCGCGCTGTGCTCCTCGCCTCGCCCTGGCCTCAGATCGTCTGCGAGAAGCGGCCCTCGCGCTGGCCGAGGTAGGCGTCGAAGCGCATGGCCACGTTGCGGATCAACAGCCGCCCGAGGTCGGTGACCGTCAGCCCGCTCTCGCTGAGCTCGATCAGGCCGTGCTGCTCGAGGTCGACGAGCGACGCCAGCTCGTGCTTGAAGTGCGCGCGGAAGTCGACGCCCAGCTGGGCGGACATGGCGTCGTAGTCGAGGCTGAGGTCGCACATGAGGCGCTCGATCGTGCGGTGGCGGCGCTCGTCCTCGTCGGTCTTGAGGTAGCCGCGGTACCAGGGCAGCTCGTCGCGGTCGAGGGCGGCGTAGTAGTCGGCGAGCAGCTTGTGGTTCTGCCAGTAGGCGCCGCCGGCCTGGGAGATCGCGCTCATGCCGAAGGAGTAGATATCGACGCCGCTGTGGGTGCTGTAGCCCTGGAAGTTGCGCCGCAGGGTGCGCTCGCGCTGGGCGACGGCGAGGCTGTCGTCCTCACGGGCGAAGTGGTCCATGCCTATGTAGACGTAGCCGCGTGACGTGAGCGTCTCGATCGTGAGCTGCAGCAGCCGCAGGCGGAGCTCGGCGTCGGGCAGCCCGATCTGCTCGAGCTTGCGTTGGGTCTTCACGAGCTGGGGCACGTGGGCGTAGCCGAACACCGCCAGGCGGTCGGGCTCGAACTCCAGCGTGCGCTCGAGGGTCTCCGTGAACGACTCCACCGTCTGCAGCGGGAGCCCGTAGATCAGGTCGAAGTTGAACGAGCGCACGCCGGCGGCCTCGAACCAGCGCACGGCCTGCTCGACGAGCTCGATCGGCTGCACGCGGTTGACCGCGGCCTGCACGTCGGGGTTCACGTCCTGGACCCCGATCGAGACGCGGTTGAAGCCGGCGCTGGTGAGGGCCTCGACCTTGGCCTCGCACAGCTGGCGGGGGTCGACCTCGACCCCGGCCTCGAGCCTGGGGGAGAGCTGGAAGCGCTCGTGGAGCAGCGCGCCCAGCCGCTCGAGCTCGGCCGCCGAGAGGTGCGTCGGCGTGCCCCCGCCGAGGTGCACCTGGACCACCTGGCGCTGGGGGTTGAGCTGGGCCCCGCGCAGCTCGAGCTCGCGCTCGAGGTAGTCGAGGTAGGTCGCGTTCTTGACCCCCTTGGGGTCGATCAGCCTGGTGCAGCCGCAGTAGAGGCAGGGCGAGGCGCAGAAGGGCAGGTGCACGTAGAGCGAGAGGTCGCGCTGGGTGCGGTTGTTCTCGGCGACGCGGGCCAGCAGCGCGTCCTTGTCGACGTCCTCGCTGAACCTGGTCGCCGGCGGGTAGGAGGTGTAGCGCGGGCCCGGGACGTTGAGCGTCCGGATCAGGTCGACGTCGACGCGGAGCTGGCTCATGCCTGGAGGATAGCGAAGCGGGACGCCTCGGCGCACCCGGCGGCGTGACCCCCGCGCGTCGACGACGCTGCCCGCATGCAGGTCGGCCCCTACCGGATCGTGAGCGAGCTCGGGCGCGGGGGCGTGGGCGTGGTGCTCCTCGCCGAAGGCGCCGGCGGCCAGCGGGTCGCGCTCAAGCTGCTGCGCGCGCCGGTGGGTCGGGCCCGCAAGCGCTTCGCCCTCGAGGCCCAGGCCCTCTCGCGCCTGCGGCACCCGCACCTGGTGAGCCTGATCGCGGTCGGCGAACACCAGGGGCAGCCGTGGCTGGCCCTCGAGTATGTCGAAGGGCAGACGCTGCACGAGCGCTTGCGCGGCGGCCCGCTGCCGATCCACGAGGCGATCCGGGTCGGGACCCAGCTCGCGAGCGTGCTCAGCTACGTGCACGCCTGCGGGGTGCTGCACCGCGACCTCAAACCCGACAACGTGCTGCTCGAGGGCGGCCAGGTGCGGCTGACCGACTTCGGGCTCGTGCTCGACGACGACGTCGAGGGCAGCCGGTTGACCGCGACCGGGATCTTCCTCGGGACCCCCGGCTACTGGGCGCCCGAGCAGGCCCGCGGCGACAAGCACGCGATCGGCACCGCCACCGACGTCTACGGCCTGGGCGGCGTGCTCTACGCTTGCCTCACCGGGCGCGCGCCGGTGCAGGCGGACTCGCTGCAGGCCTACCTCGCCCGCGCCGGCGCCGGCGACAGCCCGCCGCCGCGCGCGCTGCGCGCCGAGGTCCCCGCCTGGCTGAGCGCGCTCTGCATGCGCTGCCTGGCGACGGCCCCGGCGCAGCGGCCGGCGTCGGCCGAGGCCGTGGGGCGCGCGCTGCTCCTGGCCGAGGGTGCGCCAGCGGCGGAGCAGCCGGCGCAGGGGCGGCTGATCGTGGGGGCGCTGGCGGCGGTGCTCCTGGCGGGGGCGGCCGCGCTGGGCGCGGTGGGGGTCGCGGGTGGGGTGGGGACTCCGGCTGGGCCGGCGATCGCGGAGTTGGGGCCGGAGGCGGACGCCCCGCCGCGCGAGCGCGACGCGCCCCCGCTGGACCCGGAGCGCGAGCCGCCGCCCCCCGAGCCGGAGCCCGAACCGCCGCCCCTCGAGCCCGGGGCGCCGAGCAACGAGGCGCTCATGCAGCGGGCCGAGGAGGTGCTGCGCTCCGCGACCCCGCAGACCTTCGCGATCGCACGGGAGGCCTACGCCCAGATCCTCGCGCGCGACCCCGACCACCTCGAGGCGCGCCTGGAGCTGGCGGACGTGCACGCCCGCGGCGGAGACAAGGGCGACGCGATCGTGGAGTACACCGAGTGCACTCGACGGGCTCCCGACGACATGCGCGCCTGGCTCCACCGGGGGCGGGTGCTGCTCGAGCTGGATCGCGTGGAGGAGGCGCTGGCCGATTTCGAGCGCGCGGTCGTGCTCAACCCGCGCGCCGCGGCGGTGCACGTCGAGCGAGGCACGGCCTGCATGCGGCTCGGCCGCTGGGAGCAGGCGCTGGCCGCCTACGACCGCGCGCAGGAGCTGGGGTTCTCCTCGACCGTCGTCTACGAGAACCGCGCCTACGCCAACCTCCAGCTCGACCGTCCGGAGGACGCCGAGACCGCGGCGAGCGCCTGCCTCCGGCTGCAGGAGAGCGCCTTCGCCTACACCTACCGCGGGCAGGCGCGGATCGCGCTCGGGCGCTACGAGGCGGCGCTGGAAGACTGCGACCGCGCGCTGGCCCTCGCCCCCGAGCGAGCGGGGCCGCGGGCGAACCGGGGCATGGCGCAGCTGCTCCTCGGACGCCCGGCGGCCGCGCTGGCGGACTTCGACCTGGCCCTCGAGCGCGACCCGAACATGCCCGCGGTCTGCTACCGGCGCGCGCTGGCCCTGCTCCAGCTCGGTCGCGGGGAGGAGGGCCTGGCGGCCGTGAACCGCGCCCTCGAGCTCGACCCGGGCCTGGCGGACGCCTACGGCCTCCGGGGGCGGCTGCGCTCCGGCGAGGGGCGGCTGCGCGAGGCCATGGACGACCTGGAGCGGGCGGTCTCCCTCGGCGACCCGCGCGGCGAGGCAAACTACAACCTCGCCGTGCTGCTGGGGCGCGAGGGGCGCCACGAGGAGGCGCTGGAGGCCTACGGACGGGCGGTGGCCCTCGACCCCCAGAACGCTCGGTTCCGCCTGGGGCGGGGGAGCGCCCTCGACGCCCTCGGACGCTGGGAGGAGGCGGTGGCCGACTACACGCGCGCCCTCGAGCTCGACCCCGAGCTCGAGGACCTCCACTACCAGCGGGGGCGAACCCTGATCCGCCTGGGCCGACTGGAGGAGGCGGTGGCCGACTTCGGGCGCGCGATCGAGCGCGACCCCGCCCAGGCCGACGCGTACGCCGCGCGCGGTAACGCGCTCCGTCGCCTGCAGCGGGGGGCCCCCGCGTTGGCGGACTACGTGCGCGCGGCAGAGCTGGATCCGACTCGAGGGCGCTACCCCTACATGCAGGGTGTGCTCCTGACCCAGGGGGGGCGCCACGAGCAGGCCCTCGCCGCCTTCGAGCGAGCGCTGGCCCTGGGCGAGCGGTCGGCGACGCTCTTCTGCGTGCGCGGGCTGAGCTACCTCGGGCTCGAGCGCTTCGAGGAGGCGCTCGCCGACGCCGAGCGCGCGCTGCAGCTCGAGCCCACCCCCGAGACCGCGCAGCGCGCGCGCGAGCTGCGGGAGACGGCCCTCGCGCGGCTGGGGAGGTAGGGCTCAGCCGGGCTGCCAGCGCCGGCGAGCTGATCCCCGACCCTCGAGGGCACGCCCGGAGCGATTCGGCCGCGAGCACGCCGCGAGTCGCTCCGCGCTCCGCCGCCTTACAATCCCCCCATGAGCGAGACGGACTACGAGGACGCGCACCGCGACCGCTGGGGGCGCGCGCGGAAGGCGGCGCGCGCGCAGACGCCGCAGGCGCTGCGCTTCCTCCGCACGCTCCTGGCCGACACGACCCCCGACCCGGACTACGACTCGGACGGCTGGGGCGGGACGCCCTGGGGCGGGCCCTCGCCGGTGGGCGACCCCGGGTCCCTCGGCGACTACGCCAAGCGCGCGCTCGAAGGCAGCGCGCGCGCGCTCCCGGCGCTGGTCGAGCTGGTGCCCGAGGACCCCGAGTTTTGGACGCCGCGGCTGCGGCACGCGCTGACCCACGACGTCGACCAGGCCCAGCCCGACGCGCTGCGCGCGGCGGCGGAGCTGATCGACGACGCCGAGCTCGCCGCGCACTGGCGGAGCATGGCGCGGCTGGTCGAGACCGCGCCGGAGGCGGGCGGGCAGGCGCCCCCCGGGCCCGAGCGCGTGCAGGCGGCCCTCGAGGCGCTCAACGCCCACGACCACGGCGTGTTCTACCTCTACCGCCAGCCCGACGCGCCGGAGCTGGTGCTGGCGCTGTTGCTGCACCCCGAGAGCACGCGCCGCCAGCGGAGCTTCCTCTTCAGCGCGCTCTGCCGCGACCGGCGCTCGAGCGCGCGCCCGGCGCTGACGGCGGAGCAGCTGCAGGCGGTGCGCGCCTACTGGGACGAGGTCGCCCCCTGCGCGAGTAAGTACGAGGCCAAGGCCGCGACGGAGCTGTTCCGCCGGCTGGGCGCCTCGGACGACTAACGAGCGCCGGGGCTCCGGCGCTACTCCTCCGGGAGCCAGGTAGGCCTCGACCTCGAGGCGAGCCTGGCCGAAGAGCGGGAGTAGCCCTCGACGCCTACTCGCGGCCGACCCGGCTGCGGGCGGTGCGAGCCCGCTGGGTCGCGAGGGCTCGGCTGAGCGAGGGCCCGGGCTCAGCGCTAGGGTGACCTGTATGGCACAGATCGGCCCCTACGCGATTCAGGAGGAGCTCGCGCGCGGCGGCGTAGGCGTCGTCTACCGCGCGGACGCTCCGGGAGTTGGCCGACCCGGGGTTGCCTCGCCCGGGCGGTCGGGGACGATGACCCCATGCAGCAGCGACGCGCCATTCTGATCGCCCTCGACAGCGTGGGGATCGACCCCCTCGGCCATGACCGCGCCGAGTCGGTCTACTCCGAGAGCCGGTTCCTCTTTCCTCCTGGTGCTCGCGCGCCGGTGCTCGAGCTCCCGGGCGCGCCGGTGGAGGGGGTGCTGGTCGAGACCGACGTCACCAGCGGGCGGCGGGAGGGCGCGATCGAGTGCGCGCTGACCTACACCTCGATCTTCTCCGGCGTCGACGCTCTCGAACGCCACGGGCTGATGCAGGGCCTGGGGCTGCAGGACGAGGTGCTGGACGCGCTCGTGGAGGAGTCGAACCTCTTCGTGCGCTTCGACTCGCCGTGCCTGGCCAACGCGATCTTCCCCGCGCACCTCCCCTTCTTGCGCGCGTCCTACGTCGAGGACCTCGTGCCGGCGATCCCCCGCGAGCGGGTCGACGGGGTGCTGCGCTGGCGGGGCGAGCCGGTGCGGCTCCTGGGGTCGGATAAGCGGGGGTTCGCGGAGCTGTTCACCGTGGCCGAGATCAATCAGAACGTGTTCGTGCACGCGGCGCGCCGGGCGGGGGTCAGCCTCCGCACCTGGGACGACGTGCGCGCGCGGCGGGCGCTGACCGGCTCGCTGACCAATGGGTTGGAGAACGAGTTCGAGCTCGAGCCGTTTGGGCAGGCCCCGCTGCCGGCGTTCACCGCGGCGGAGGGGGCGGCGGTGCTCCTCGAGCTGAGCCGCGCCCACGACTTCGTGTTCTACAAGTTCCAACTCGCCGACCTCGTCAGCCACACCGGGCGCGTCGACCTCGCGCGCGAGGTGTTCCGCACGATCGAGGACTTCGTCGAGGGCGTGGTGGCCGGGATCGACCCCGCGACCACGGCGCTGATCGTGACCAGCGACCACGGCCACCTGGAGCAGGTCGCCTACACCCAGGGGCACCCCAAGTCCATGGTCCCCACCTGGTGCTTCGGGGAGGGCGCGCGCGCGTGGGGGCCGCAGACCGCGACGCCCACCGGGATCTTCACCGCGCTGGTGGGCCAGCCCACCTGACCCCGAGGGCGGGGGCTCCGCAGCTGGGGGGGGCGCCGAGGCGTAGCGCCGTCGGCCCACCGACGACGCGGCGCGCGGATCGTCCCAGCCGCCTGGGAACGGCGGCGTCACCGAGCTCCGCGGGCCTTGGGTTTACGTCGGGATCACGGCTTGCACCCTCGACGGCATGCACTCTCGAGTCCAGGACCCGGTGCGGGTCGAGCTGCCTTGCTCCTACTGCCGTGACCCGGGTCAGCGCGAGCGGTTCGTGTTCTGCGCGGCCTGCCTCGCCCCCCACCACCCCGACTGCTTCAGCGAGCACGGCCGCTGCTCGGTCCACGGCTGCGGGAGTCGGACCGTGGTCCGTCCGACGGCCGCCTCGGAGGCCGGCCCCCGCGCGGCGTCGCTGCCCCCGGCGCGCTCGGCCCGGGCGGCCGCGCTCTACGGACTGGGGCTGGTGGTCTGTATCGTGCTCGGCTGGTGGCTCGCGAGGAGCCCCACCCAGCCCCCACCGACCCCCGGCGCCTTCGAGCGCATGCGAGGCAGGCTCGAGTACCTCGAGCGTGAGGTCGACACCTACCGCGCTCGCTACGACCTCGAGCCCGAGCCGCAGCGCGTGCGGGTGTGGCGGGAGGTGCCCACGGGCGAGGGCTGCTACGTCCGCGAGCTCGAGGTAAACGCGACCCTGTTCACCGACCATGGGGTGTTCGCCCTCTTCGACGAGGTCGCCGTTCCTCTCGGGGGCTGCGTCGAGAGCGTACGCGAGGGGATCTGGACCGTGCGCGAGATCGCCCCCAGGTCCGTGGTGCTCGAGAACGTTCACGGCGAGAGCAGGACGCTGAGGATTCACTACTAGCCAGGGCCGGCTCGTGCGTGCGCCTCGTTCGCGACGACTGACCTGATCCGGCGCCCTCCGCCTGGTTCCGCTCGGTTCGTGGAGACCCGCGCGCTAGGCCGTCGACGCGAGCGTGGCGTCGACCGCGGAGTGCAGTAGGCTTGCTCCTCACGGAATCGAGGGACCTCATGATTCGTTCGAAGCTCGTCGTTCTGGCCTTGCTGTTCGCGCCGCTGCTGTGGGCCACCCCCGCCCTCGCGCAGGACGAGGCCGCCGCGGAGAAGGCCGCGAAGGCCGAGGAAATGCGCACCCAGGCCGAGGAGAAGCGGGCCGCCGCCAAGGCCAAGGCGGCGGAGCACCGCAAGCGCGCCGAGGAGGCCCGCGCTCGCCTCGGCGAGCTCAAGGCGAAGCTCACCGAGCTGAAGGCGGGCGGCGACGAGGAGGCGCTGAAGCAGGCGCGCAAGGAGGCCGCCAAGGCGCGCAAGGAGGCCGCCAAGGCCAACGACGAGGCGCTGAAGGCCGAAGGCGCGGGCGCCGCGGAGGTGGCCGAGGCCGCCGAGGCCGAGGCCGAAGCGCTGCGCGAGGCCGCCGCCGCCGCCGAGGAGGCGGGGAACACCGAGGAAGCCGAGGCGCTCACGGAGAAGGCCGTCGCCGTCGAGAGCCGAGCCGACGAGGCGCTCGAGACCGCCCACGCGCGTCACCTCGAGCACGAGCTGGCCAAGCACGCCCGGCGGGTGGCCAAGATCGACCGCGTGCTCGAGATCGCCGGAGAAGCGAGCAACGACGAGCTGAAGGAGCGCGCCAGCAAGCTGCGCGAGAAGGAAGATCGCCGCCACGCCAAGGTCATGGCGCGCCTGCAGGGCGAGCACCCGGGCAAGGCCAAGGGCCGCCGCAAGGGCAAGGGCAAGCCGGAGGGCAAGGGCAAGCCGGAGGGCAAGGGCAAGCCGGAGGGCAAGGGCCAGCCGGAGGGCAAGGGCCAGCCGGAGGGCAAGGGCCAGCCGGAGGGCAAGGGCCAGCCTGAGGGCAAGGGCAAGCCTGAGGGCAAGGGCAAGCCTGAGGGCAAGGGCAAGCCTGAGGGCAAGGGCAAGCCCGACAAGGCGAGTGACGACGAGGACGACGAGGACGAGGACGACGGCGACGGGACCGGCGCGAACGACGACGACGACGATCAGGGACCCGGCCGTGGCCAGGGTCGAGGCAAGAACAAGGACAAGAAGAACCGCTAAGCAGTCGACGCAGGAGACGAGCTATGAAGATTCACACCTGGCTGCGCCGCAGCACCCACGCCCTGGCGATCCTCGCCGTGACCACTTGCCTGGGCTGCCCCGAGGTCACCTCGACCGGGGGTGGCAGCGGTCCCACCACCGAGGTGCCCGCCGGAGACGCCCCGCCGATCGAGGCCCAGATCGAGGAGGCCGGGATCGACACCGCCAAGCTGGAGGCGACGGCCGAGAGCGACGCCGAGACGATCACCTCCGAGGAGGACGCCGACGCCGCCCTCAGCGACCTCGAGGCGAGCCTGGCCGAAGAGGGCGAGTAGCCCTCGGCGCCTACTCGCGGCGAGCCGGGCAATCGCGCGGCGCGGGTGCTACTCCCCCGGGAGCCAGAGCCGGGATCGCCCGGGGGTCTGGTCGCCGGCGCCGAAGCTCTGCTCGCCGGTGTAGGCGGCGTACCAGGGGACCCAGGGGTCGGCGCTGACCTCCGCCGGCGGGTCCGCCGGGATCGAGGGGAAGTCCTGGCCGAGCTGGCTCGCGAGCAGCCGGAGGTGGGTGCGCGCGGCCCAGCGCTGGCGCGAGGGCGCGACCAGGAGTTGGAGAATGTTCTCGGCGTTCTTCAGCGCAGCGCGGGCCGCCTCGCGCGACTCCTCCGCGCGCGCGCGCTCGATCAAGAGCGTGGCGAACAGCGCGTGCTCGGCGACGCCGGTCAGGGTCCGCATGGAGCGGCTGAGCTGCTTCAGCTCGGGGTCGTCGAGGCGACCCTCGCAGAGGGCCAACACGATCAGGGGCTTGGAGAGCGGGCGCGCGCGCTTGGCCTCCCCCGCGAGGTAGGCCCGGTAGGGGCGCGAGCGCAGCAGCTGGCGCCACACGCTGAGCGGCGGCGGGGTGAAGCCGTCGCAGCGCGCGAGGGAGAGCGAGAACACGACCTCGGCCTGCTGGCCGAGGGCGTAGTCGCGCTGTTCGTCGGGGGGCGGCGCGGTCGCCGCGAGCCGCTCGGCCCACACCGCGATCCGCGGCTCGAGGGGCTGGACGCGGACGCTGCCCAGCGCGAGCGCAGCCAACAGCAGGGGCCAGCGGTCGGGGAAGCCCTCGAGGGCGGGCGCGGGCAGCCCCGGCTCGCCGCGCACGAGGGAGAGCGCGACGGCGGCGTGGGGCAGGCGCTCGGCGTCGAGGGTCAGGCCCTCGAGGTCGGGGAGCTCGGTCCGGCGCAGGCGGCTGCCGCGGTCGATCCAGCAGGCCTCCAGCCCGCGCAGGAGCAGCGCGTCGGTCAGCTGGGGGAGCGCCTCGTCCTGGGCGAGCTGGCGCACGGTCTCGAGGAGCTGGGCCGCGCGCTCGCCGCGGGCGCTCGTGCGGGGCTCGACGTGCACCTCGTGCCGGAGGAGGCGCGCCTGCACGAGGTTGCGCAGCGTGGTCAGCCGCGCCCAGTGGGGGCTGGCGCTGCGGCCCGTCCAGGCCGGGTCGTCCTCCGCCGCCGGCGCGTCGACGAGCTCCAGCGCCAGCGCCCGCGCCGCGGGGCTGCCGTCGTAGACCTCGCCCAGGAGGAACCAGGCGCGCTCGAGGTCGCCGGCGGCCTGGGCGGCTTCGGCCTCGGCGAGGGACGAGCTGGGGGCCTCGACCGGGGGGCGAGGCGGCTCGTGGGTCGTCGGCGACCTGGGCGCGTCGGGCGGGACCCCGACCGCGGCAGCAGCCAGCGCGCCCAGCGGAACGGCGAGCACGCAGAGCACGACGAGGCCGCCGAGCCGGTTCCACCACGACCCGCCCTCCCGGACCGGCTCGAAGGTCAGCTGGTTCGCGGCCAGCGACTCCAGCACGTCGTCCAGAGCAGGGCGGGCGCCGGGGTCGTCGCGCAGGCACGCCGCGAGCAGCGTGTCCAGCCAGGCCGGGACCTCCGGGCGCAGGCTGCGCACCGGGGCGACCGGGCGCTCGAACACGTCGAGCAGGGTCAGCAGGCTGCCGGGCTGGCGCGGGGGCTGGGCGCTGAGCAGGGCGTAGAGCAGGGCCCCCAGGCCGTAGACGTCGGCGGGGGGGCCGACCTCGGCGTGCTGACCGAGGGCTTGTTCCTTGGGCCAGTAGCCGGGGGTCCCGAGGAAGCGGCCCTGCACCGAGAGGCTGAGGGTCTCCGACTGGCCGGGGCCGACCTTCTTCACCAGGCCGAAGTCGGTGAGCTGCGCCGCCCCGCGGTCGTCGAGGAGCACGTTGGCCGGCTTGACGTCGCGGTGCACGAGGCCGGCGGCGTGGGCGGCCTGCAGCGCGCTGCCCACCTGCGCGCCGAGGCGGACCGCCTCGTCGACGGGCAGCGGTCCGCGGGTGTCGAGCCGGTCTTGCAGCGACTTGCCCTCGAGCAGGGGCAGCACGAGGTAGGGCCGGCCCTCGTGCTCGCCGCGCTCGTGCAACGGGACCACGTGCGGGTGCCGCAGCTGGGCCATGGCGTTGGCCTCGCGCTGCAGCCGGCGGAGGCCCGACTCCTCGTCGACGTGGAGCAGCTTGAGCACCACCGGGCGGTTCATGCGCGTGTCGACGGCGCGGTAGACCACGCCCATGCCGCCCTCGGAGAGCACGCCTTCGAGTTGGAAGGGGCCGATTCGCTGGCGCACTCTCCGCTCCCGCCCTCTCCGACCGCGCGGTCGCTCGCTGCCCCGACCTTATCGGCTGCGGGTGCCCGACGCGACGCGGCCCTCCAGGTGCGCGGTGCGGTGAGGCGCCCTCGGGCCGGGATCGAGCGAGGGCGCGGCGCGCCTACTTGCCGCCGGCGGCCTGGAGGTCGGCTATGCAGGCGGCGTCGAACTGGTCGGGCACGGTCCCCAGGAGCTGCGAGACGAGGCTGGTCTCGACCGAGAAGTGCATGACGCAGCCGGTGTTCGCGTCGTGCGCGCCGTTGGCGGTGTCCTGGTGCGGCGTCTGCATGGGCACGCCGTTGTTGACCAGGCCCAGGTTGTGGCCCAGCTCGTGGACCAGCACCGCGCGCTCGATCACCGGGCCCGAGATCGTGAGCGTCGAGGCGCTCTGCACGCTGTCCTTGAACAAGCAGAAGGACGTCCCGCTGTAGGACAACCCCAGCACCCGACTGTTGCCGCTGTCGCCGTCGGAGCCGTTGTCGAGGTAGAGCACGTAGAGCACGGCGGTGTTCCCGCTCGGGTAGTGGTCGCGGTGCTGCTGCTCGAAGGCCTGGATCTGGGACACGGTCCAGTTGCTGAAGCCGGGGGAGGCCACCGTGTCGTCGACCAGCAGGGTCACGCCGCCGGGCTTGTTGCAGCGCTCGGCGATTCGCGCGCGCAGCCGGTCGAGGGCGGCGGCGTCGGGGGCAGCCCCCTGCACGCTGTCGACCTCGATCAGGAGGTTGGTGAAGGGCACCGCGCTGAGGTAGTCGAGGGCTCGCGAGCCGCTGGCCCCCTGCCCGCTGCCTCCGCTCTGGGTGACCGTGAACGCGACCCCGTTGGAGCTCCCCCCGGAGAGCGTGACCACGACCACCCCGCTCGTCGCCCCCGAGGGCACGGGGACGGTCAGCTGCGTGGCGCTGGCCGACCCGACGGTGGTCGGGGTGCCGTTGAAGGTCACCGTGTTCGCGGCGGGGTTGGGGTCGAAGCCCGTGCCGGCGATCGTGACCGTGGTCCCGACGGGGCCGGCCGTGGGGCTGAGGGACGCGATCGTGGGCCCACCGCCCTGGGCGCTGACCGAGAACGAGAGCGCGTTGCTCGCGCCCGCCGCGGTGGAGACGCTCAAGCTCACCGTCCCCGCCGTGGCGCCGGGCGGGACCTCGCACTCGATCGCCGTGGCGCTGGAGGCGAAGATCGTGGTCGCCTGCGCGGCGCCGAAGAACACCGCGTTGCCCTGGGCGCTCGCGGCGAAGCCCGTGCCCGTGATCGTGACCCGGGTCCCCGGCGGACCCTGGGTCGGGCTGACCGCGCTCAGCTGGGGCAGGGTCGTGGTGGTGGGGGGCGCCGCGCCGCCCCCGCCCCCGCTGCTGCCGCCGCCGCAGCCCGCGGAGAGCACCCCCAGGACCAGCGGCGCCACCAGGGCCCCGATCGAAGACTCTGCGCGCGTGACCATGGACGTCTGCCTCCCCCCCCGCACCCTCGTCGTAGCATCGCGGCGCGTCGCGTGGGAGACCGTGTCGCGAACGTGCCCGGGAGGCCGCTCAGCCCTCGCTGGGGAGCGCCCGCGCCCTCCACTCGCAGCCGACCAGCGCCGCGATCACGGCGACCTCGCCCGCGAAGTAGGCCACCCCCCACACCGTGAGCTGCGCCCACTGCCACACCACCAGGCTCGCGGTCAGGCCGCAGTAGAGCAGGTTGGCCAGCGCGACCGCGGTCAGCCAGCGCCGGGCGTGGGCGCCGGCGACGCGCCAGGCGACGACGCCGTTGACCGCGAGCGCCGCCGCGATCCCGGCCAGCAGGTAGAGCACGCCGAGGGGCATGCCGATCCAGCGCTGGAGCGCGGGCAGCACCAGCCCCAGGCACAGCGCGCTGACGCAGGCCCCGAGGCCGTCGATCAGCAGCGCGCGCGTGGGGTCGAGGCGGGGCATGCGCCCAGGCTAGCGCATTCAGCGCGCTGGGGCGGGCGGAGGTCGGAGGCGTGGATTACTCTGTCCGGTTGGAAGGAAGGGGGCAGCATGCCAGCTCGAGTGCACGCGTCGACGGACGAGGTCCGCGCCGCGGTGGAGGCCTTCGTGCAGGAGGTCGGGGGAGACGGGGCCGTCGCCGAGCGCGCGCTGGAGGCCGTGCTGGCCTACGCCAGCGAGCCGACGACCCGGACCCTCTCCACGGCGATCGACCGGGTCGTGCGCCTGGGCGACGCGGTCTACCTCCCGCGCCTGCGCCGCGACGCGAGCGAGGGCTACCGGATCACGGCCAAGGCCGCCGTCGCCAACACCGAGGTCCGGCGCCTGCTGCAGACCCTGGCGACCGCCGACCCCGACCACGCCCGGCGCCTGGCCCAGTGCGGACTGAGCGCGGGGCTGGTGTGGGTCAGCGACGGCAACGGCGCGCTGTGGCTGTTCAGCGAGGACGAGCCCAACCCCCGCGCCGAGAACCGGCTGGGCAGCGTGGAGCGCACCCGCGACGGCTACCGCGCCGGCGAGCAGCTGTTCGAGACCCTCGAGGAGGCCAAGCAGCACGTGGAGGCCGACCTCAGCCGCACCCGCTCGCGCCGCGCGCGGGTGATCCGCGACGAGGTCGGCGCCGCTCAGGGCTAATACTGGCAGTCCGTTGAAGATCGGCCGCTAGGGCGCGAGGGTCTTGCCCTCGGCGTCCTTGCCGTGGAGCAGGCGCGCGAGCAGGTTCGCGTCGGTGAAGCCCGAGCGGAAGCCCAGCACCGCCCCGAGCATGCCGCGGGCCTGGCGCACGACCACCAGCTCGCGGGAGGGGATCACGTAGAGCCGCTGGTCGCCGGCGCCCGCCGCCATGTAGAGGTCGTCGGGGACGAGGGGGTGGTCGAGGAGATCGGTCTGCTGGAACACCGGGACCGAGCGCTGGAGGCTGGCGGGCACCGGCTCGTTGAGCCAGAACGTGAGCCCGTAGGCGGGGTTGGCGCGGGACCCCACCGCCAGCTGGCGGACCAGCTCCGGGGGCAGCAGCGGGCGGTCGTTGAGCTTGCCCTCCAGCCGCAGCCACTCGCCGAACTTGGCCCAGTCGCGCGCGGTCAGCGACGCCCCGTGGGGCAGCACCGGCTGGCCGTCGATCTCCTTCCAGCTGCCGACCTTCAGCCCCAGGGGCTGGAACAGCTTCTGCTCCAGGTAGTCGCGCACGTTGGCGAAGCCGCGCGGCTCGAGCTTGCGGCGCATGAGCTCGCCGAAGACCTGGAGGTGGGTCACGCCGTAGAGGAAGCGCTGCCCCGGCTGCGTCACGCCCTTGGCCGTGATCGCCTGGGCGTAGCTGAGCTTGAACCGCCGCGCGCCCTCGGGCAGGGCCTCCAGCCCGCTGGTGAAGTGGAGCAGGTGGCCGACCGTGATCTGGCTGCGCAGCGGGTCGCCGGCCCACTCGGTGATCGTGTCGGCGACCTTCTCGTCGAGGCTGAGGAAGCCCTCGTGGATCGCGAACGCCGCCGCCGCTCCGGAGAAGCTCTTGGTCCCGCTGGCCAGGTCGTGGTCGCGGCGTGCCGTGTTGAAGCCGGGGTAGTTCTCGAAGATCCGCTTGCCGCGGTGCAGCACCAAGAGGCTCACGCCCTTGTTCTTGGCGCTGTAGCTCGCCGCGAGCTGCATGTGCTCGAGGGTCGGCGGCTCGGCGGCCAGGGCCTGAAGGGCGAGGGCGGGCAGCGCGAGCAGGACGAGTCGGTTCATGGGGGCCTCCGTGCCCTCCCGTGTAACGCTAGCCCCGCCGGCTGGTTTCGTGGGCGCTGGGATCGGTTGCCCCGTGTTGCCCGGGGCCGCCTGGGGTGCAACCATCGAGGCAGCCGGGAGCACCGAGCCGGCGCGCAATGCAGATCCAGCACTACACGGTCGAAGGCGAGTTGGCCCGCGGGGGCATGGGCGTGATCTACCGCGCCCGCGACACGCGGAGCGGGAGCTCCGTGGTGATCAAGCTCCTGCACGTGGAGGGCAAGACCAGCCGGCGGCGGCTGGGGCGCGAAGCCAAGGCCCTGCGGCGCCTGCGGCACCCGAACCTGGTCAGCCTCTACGACAGCGGCGAGCACCTGGGCAACCCCTACCTCGTGCTCCCCTTCTTCCCTGGCGCCTCGCTCCAGGACCGGCTCGACCGCCACGGGCCGCTCCCGGTGGAGGAGGCGATCGAGGTCGGGCTGCAGATCTGCTCCGCGCTGCAGGCGGCCCACGCGGAGGGCTTGCTGCACCGCGACGTGAAGCCGGCCAACGTGCTCTTCGACGATCACTTCAGCACCCGGGTCAAGCTCACCGACTTCGGCCTCGTGAAGGACATTGGCCCCGGCCAGTCGCAGACCCTCAGCCTCTCGGTGGGCGGGCGCTTCCTCGGCTCCCCCGGCTACTGGCCGCCGGAGCAGGCCTTCGGCAAGCTCGCCGAGATCGGCCCTCCGGCCGACGTCTACGGGCTGGGGGCCTTGCTCTACGCGCTGATCTGCGGGCGGCCGCCGCGGACCGGCGAGACCGTGGTCCAGGCGCTGGAGGCCTTCAACTACCCGGTCCTCCCCCTGGGGCGGCGCGCGCCCAAGTGGCTCGACGAGCTGATCCTGCGCTGCCTGGAGCACGACCCCGCGCTGCGGCCGAGCCTCGAGGAGGTGTTCACCGAGCTCCGCCGGCGAGGGCTGGGCCTCGAGGTGAGGGGAGCTGGCCGGGGCTGGACGATCGCCGTCGCTGCGCTCGGCGCGGTGCTCGTGGTGCTGCTGGGGGCGCTGGGGTGGGTCCTGCTGCGGGGGGGCAGCGAGTCGCCCGGGGTCGCCGCGGCGCCGCCGGTCGAGGCGCCGCCCGCCAGCGAGGCGCCGCCGCCCGTCGAGGCGCCGCCGGTCGAGGCGCCACCGTCCGAGCGGGTGGAGGAGGAGCTGGACGCCTTCGGGAGCCTCGAGCCTCCGCCGCCGGACGGCTCGCCGGAGCTGGAGCGGCTGCTGGAGGAGGCCCGTGCGCAGTCCCAGGCGCAGCGCTACCCTCAGGCCGTCGCGCTCTGCGACCGGGCCCTCGAGCTCGACCCGCGCTCGGCGTCGGCCTACACGATTCGGGGGCGGGCCAAGCGCAAAATGGGGCGCCACGCCGAGGCGCTGAGCGACCTCGACCGCGCGGTCGAGCTCGACCCCCGCGCGCAGCAGGCCTACGCCAACCGCGGGCTGGTCCAGCGCGCGATCGGGCGCTACCCCGAGGCGATCGCCGACTACGACCGGGCCCTCGAGCTCGACCCCCGCGACGTCACGACCCTCGGCAACCGGGGCTTCGCCAAGGCCAAGCTCGGCGAGCACATGGCGGCGGTCGCCGACTACGACCGCGCGATCCAGCTCGGCGCCCGGCACGCGCAGGTGCACCTCAACCGGGGGCGGAGCAACCAGGCGCTGCGCCGCCACGCCATGGCGGTCGAAGACTTCGACCGCGCGCTGGCCCTCGACCCCGAGGAGCAAACCGTGTGGGGCTACCGCGGCGCGTGCAAGATCGCCCTCGGCGACTTTCAGGGCGCGATCTACGACCTCGACCGCGCGATCGAGCTCAGCCCCAACGACGCGGCGGCCCTCGCCAACCGCGCCTTCTGCAAGCAGAACCTCAAGCGGCTGGACGACGCCGAGCCCGACCTCCGGCGCGCGGCCGAGCTCCAGCCGAGCAACCCGCTCCGGCACCTGAGCCTCGGCAACAACACGCTCTGGCTCGATCGCTACGCCGAGGCCCTCGAACACTTCGAGCGCGCGCTCGAGCTCGACCCGCGCGAGTCGCGCGCCTACGCCGGCCGCGGGCAGTGCTACGAGGGCCTCGGTCGCTACGACCAGGCGATCGCCGACTACGACCAGGCCCTCGAGCTGCGCGTGCCGACCGCGCGGGAGGTCCGCCAGTGGCGGGCCCGGGCGCTGGCCCTCCGCGACCGCTAGCGCGCGCTACGTGTAGGCGATCGCGGCGCTCGAGGGGCCGGCGAGGGGCATGACCTCGGTCCGTGATGGGCGCTGGGGCGAGGTAGCCGTTGCGCCGCTCCGCCCGGTGCTCGATCCTGAGCCCATGAACCAGCGCGGCTTCAAGGACCACTTCTCCGGGCACGCCGCCGACTACGCGGCGCACCGCCCGACCTACCCCGCGCGGCTGTTCGCGCTCCTCGCCGAGCGCGCTCCCGCGCGGACCCTGGCCTGGGACGCCGGGACCGGCAACGGCCAGGCCGCCCGCGCACTCGCCGCGCAGTTCGCTCGGGTCGTCGCCACCGACGCCAGCCCCGAGCAGATCGCGTCCGCCACCCCCCACGAGGGGGTCACGTTTCGCGTCGGCGCTGAGGCGGGGAGCGGGCTCCCCGACGCGAGCGCCGACCTGATCACCGTCGCGCAGGCCCTGCATTGGTTCGACCGCGCGCGCTTCTTCGCCGAGGTCCGCCGCGTGCTGAAGCCGGGCGGCCTGCTCGCGGTGTGGTGCTACTCCATGTGCCGCACCAGCCCCGAGGTCGACGCGATCGTCGACGGCTTCTACGAGCACACCGTCGGCCCCTTCTGGCCGCCCGAGCGGACCCTGGTCGAGAGCGGCTACGCCGAGCTGGAGTTCCCCTTCCCCCGCGAGCCGTTCCCCGAGCTGGCCATGGAGCTCGAGCTCGACCTCGCCGGGATCTGCGGCTACGTCGGCACCTGGTCCGCGGTCCGCCGCTACATGGCGGCCAAGGGCGAGGACCCGCTGCCCGCGTTCCGCGAGCGCCTGGCGCCGGTGTGGGGCGAGGGCACGCGCCGGGTGGTGTGGCCGCTGAGCGTGCACGCGCTGCGAAAGCCTCAGTAGCCCGGCCCTCCTGGCTCAGCCCCCGACGCCCCACTACCCTGCCAGCGTGCAGATCGATCACTACGCGCTCCAGGACGAGCTGGCCCGAGGCGGGCAAGGGGTGGTCTACCGCGCGTTCGACACGCGGCTTCGGCGGCCGGTGGTGCTCAAGCTGCTCCACGCGAGCGACCCGGACCTGCAGCGGCGGCTGCTGCGGGAGGCCAAGGCGCTGGCGCAGCTGCAGCACTCGCACCTGGTGCCGCTGCACGGGGTGGGGGACTACGAGGGGCGGCCCTACCTCGTGCTGCCCTTCGTCGGGGGGGAGTCGCTGCAGGAGCGGCTGCAGCGGGGCGGGCCGTTGCCGGTGGACGAAGCGCTGGGCTTCGTGCACGAGGTCGGGCAGGCGCTGGGCGCGGCGCACGCGGCGGGGTTGATCCACCGCGACGTGAAGCCGGCCAACGTGCTCCTCGACGAGCAGGGGCGGGCGCTGCTCACCGACTTCGGCCTGGTGAAGCGGGTCGGCGACCGCGAGAGCCTGACGCTGAGCCTCTCGGTGCGGGGCAACTTCCTCGGGACCCCCGGCTACTGGCCGCCGGAGCAGGCCATGGGCGAGCTGGAGCGGATCGGACCCGCGGCCGACGTCTACGGGCTGGGGGCCCTGCTCTACGCGCTGCTCAGCGGGAAACCCCCGCGGGACGGCGCGACCTTGCAGGTGGCGTTGGGCGCGGTCTTTCGCGACGTCGAGCCGCTGGCGACGTTCCGCGGCGACGTGCCGCGCTGGGTGGAGCGGCTGGTGGCGGCCTGCCTGCAGTTCGACCCCGGGCAGCGGCCGAAGCTCCCGCGGGTGCTGCGGGCGCTCGAGGAGCGAGCCTTCAGCCGGGAACGGTCGGGGCGCGGTGCGCGGGTGGCAGGGCTGGGCGCGCTGCTGCTCGCGGCGGGGCTCGGCGGGTGGTGGCTCGTCCGCGGGGGGGCGGGGGAGGACGAGGGCGGCGAGGCGCAGGGCATGGCCGGCCCCGAGGAACAGGTCAGCGAGGAGCAGCCGACCGCGGAGCCGCTGCCCGTGGGCTCGCCACGGGAGCGGCTGCGCGAGACCACCCGCAGGCTCGAGGGCTGGCGCGGGGTGAGCCCCGACGCCGAGCTGGAGCAGCTCGCGGCGGAGCGCTACGCGGCGGAGCGGGAGCTGGGGCGCGTGCTCGCCGAGGAGGTCTTCGCGCGGGCGGCGAATCCGGGGGACCTGGGGGACCTCGAGAAGCGGATCGACCTCGACGGCGTGGTGCCCCCGCACCTGATCATGCTGATGGTCGGGATCGAGATCCAGAACGAGCTCCAGACCGCGCCCGCGTCGGACCGCGCGCTGCTCGTGCGCCAGGCGGAATACTGCCTGGTGCAGGCGGCGGAGGCAGGGGAGCAAGAGGCCCTCCCGTCCCTGGCCAGGCTCTCCCACCGGCGCGAGGACCTCGCGCCCCCCGAGCGGCGGGCCCTCGAGGTGGCGTTGCTCTGGCGCGCGGCGGAGGAGGGCAGCCGGTTCGCGGTCGGCGAGCTGGGGTGGAGCTTCTTCCTCGACGCGCGCGTCTCACCGACCGAGGTCAACCGGGCCGCCCTCGCGCAGCTCAGCGAGCTGCTCGTGCACCTGAAGGATCGCTACGGGTCAGCCGGGCACCACGACCCGCGGGTGCAGCTGGCGCTCAGCGACGTCGTGGCCTTCGAGGCGATCTGGGTCCCCCGCGAAGATCGGGAGCGCGACCTCGCGCACCTGGGCCGCGCGCGGGATCAACTGCTCCTCGTCCGAGCCCAGGTCGGCGACCCGCGCGAGCTGTCCGGCTACGTCGAGGTCGCCGAGGAGCTGCTCGAGGGGCTCAACCGGCGGCTGGCCGAGGCCAGCGGGGTCGAGGAGCCGCGGTGAGCGCCGAGGACGACGACGAGGGCTTCACCCTCGCGGACTTCCACCCTCGAGACCCCTCGGGGCTCGTGCAGTGGGTCGTGATCGACCCCGACTGATTGGGCGTGGCGCGCCCGACCCAGCGCCCACTACGCTGGGGCGTGCAGATCGGGCCCTACGTGATTCAGGACGAGCTCGCCCGGGGTGGGCAGGGGGTGGTCTACCGCGCGCAGGACACGCGGCTGAATCGGTCGGTCGTGCTGAAGCTGCTGCAGACCGACAGCGAGCACCAGACGCGCCGGCTGCTGCGGGAAGCGCAGGCCATGGCCCGGCTGCGGCACCCGCACCTCGTGCCCTTGCACGAGACCGGGGAGCACGAGGGCAAGCCGTATCTGGTGCTGCCCTTCGTCTCCGGCGAGTCGCTGCAAGAGCGGCTGGAGCGCGGCGGCCCGCTGCCCCTCGAGGACGCGCTGCGCTTCACGGCGGAGGTCGGCCAGGCCCTCGGCGCGGCTCACGCGGAGGGCCTCGTGCATCGCGACGTGAAGCCCGCCAACGTGCTCGTCGACGAACAGGACCGCGCGCTGCTCACCGACTTCGGCCTGGTGAAGCAGGTCGGCCCGGGGCGAGCCGAGTCCCTCAGCCTCTCGGTGCGCGGGCACTTCCTCGGGACCCCCGGCTACTGGCCGCCGGAGCAGGCCTACGGCGACCACGACAAGGTCGGGCCGGCCGCCGACGTCTACGCCCTCGGCGCCTTGCTGTATGCGCTCCTGACCGGGCGCGCCCCGCGTGAGGCCCAGAACATTCAAGCCGCGCTCTACGCCTTCCAGACTCCCGTCGAGCCGATCTCGGGCTTCCGCGAGAACGTGCCGCGCTGGGTCGAGCGGCTGGTGCGGGCGTGTTTCGAGGCGGAGCGTGCGCAGCGACCCGCCCTGGCCGTAGTGCTGCGTGCGCTCGAGGAGCAGGCATTCGAGGGGCACAGGGTCAGCGCGTCGTCGGCCTCGCGCTACGTCGCCGGGGTCGGCGCGGCGCTGGCGCTCACCGCTGGCCTGATCGCCCTCGCGGTCGGTTGGGGCTCGCGGACACCGCCGGGGCCCAGCGCCGGGCCGGCGCCCGTCCCCTCGGTCGACGACCCCGAGCCGCAGCCCGCGGTAGACCCGCCCCCCTCCGAGACACCGCAGACCGCCCGCGAGCGCCTCGCCACGATCGGGGCCAGGTTGGCCAACCACCGCGCCCCGCTGAGGGCCGAGGAGGCGGATCGCCTCACCCGGGAGCGCGACGAGCTCCGTGAGCGCGTGGGGCGCGACCTCGCCGACGCGCTCCTCGCGCGAGAGGTCCCGCCCGCCGATCTGGAGACGGTCGAGGCGAACCTGGACGGGGTCGAGCGGGCGCTGGACCCGCGGCAGGGCTTGCTGCTGGCCTCGCAGAAGTACCGCGCCCGGTTCGAAGCCGAGGGGGATCCCAGCGCGCTGAGGTTGGCTCGAGTCTGCGGGCTCGAGGCCCACCGGTTGGGCTCAGCCGGAGCCTACTTCGACCTCTACCGCTGCGCCTTGCTCGACTCCGCGCTGAGCGAGGACGAGCGAGCCGCGCTGGCCGACGAGCTCCTGCGGCGAGGGGCCGAGGCCGGCGCGACGAGCGCGGTGGCAACTCGCGCGACTCACTTCTACGCCGTCGCGCGCGAAGGCGGGTCGCCCGAGGCGTTGGCGGACCTCAGCCGCGAGCTCGACCGGCTGGAGGATCGCTTCGGGCTGCACAAGCAGCCGTGGTCGGTGAACTGGCTGCTGGAGGCGTCGTGCGCGGTCGCGTTCGAGGCGCTGCACGACCCGGACCCGAACCCCGAACGGCAGGCGTCCAACCTGGAGCGAGCGGGAGACCAGCTCTTGATCGTGTGCGACATGCTCGCGCGCGAGTCCTTCGACGAGGTGCGCTCGGGAGACGCCGGTGCCCTGCTGGACGAGATCGCGCGAGCCCTCGAGGCCCTCGGGCGAGAGCGACCTGGCCCGCGCTGAGCGAGCGACCGCTCCGCCGCCAGAACCTCTCCGCTGGCGCGACGAGCGGGGCGAGCACTACCCTGCGGCGTGGAGATCGGGCCCTACACGATCGAGGGAGAGCTGGCCCAGGGCGGGCAAGGGGTGGTCTATCGGGCGGTCGACACGCGGCTGAACCGACCGGTGGTGATCAAGCTCCTGCAGCTCGAGGGCGAGGCCCAGGCGCGGCGCATGCAGCGGGAGGCCAAGGCCATGGCCCAACTGCGGCACCCGCACCTGGTGGCGCTGCACGACTTCGGCGAGCACGACGGCAAACCCTACCTCGTGCTGCCCTACCTGCCCGCGCCGTCGCTGCAGCGCAGGCTCGACCAGCGCGGTCCGCTGCAGCTGGAGCACGCGCTGCGCTTCACGGCCGAGGTCGGGCAGGCGTTGGCGGTGGCCCACGCCGCGGGGCTCGTGCACCGCGACGTGAAGCCCGCCAACGTGCTCGTCGACGAGCAGGGGCGAGCGCTGCTCACCGACTTCGGCCTGGTGAAGCAGGTCGGGCCGGGGCAGTCGCTGACCCTCACGCTCTCGGTCGAGGGGCAGTTCCTGGGGACCCCCGGCTACTGGCCGCCGGAGCAAGCGCAGGGGCGGCACGACGAGGTCGGCCCCGCGGCGGACGTCTACGCGCTGGGGGGGCTGCTGTATGCGCTGCTGACCGGGAAGCCTCCGCGGGAGGTGCCCAACCTGCAGGCCGTCTACCAGGCGTTTCGCCAACCCCCGCAGCCGATCTCGACGTTTCGCGAGGACCTGCCGGCCTGGGTCGAGCGCCTGGTGGGCGCCTGCCTCGAGCTCGAGCCCGCGCGCCGGCCGAGCCTGGCGCGGGTGCTCGAGGCCTGCGAGACCCAGAGCTTTCGCGGCGCGCTGCGGCCGCGCTCCGGCGCCTGGCGCTACGTCGCGGGGGTCGGCGGAGCGCTGTCGCTGAGCCTCGGGCTGACCCTGTGGCTGGTGTCCGGGGGCGGCGCGCAGGGTCCGTCCACGGAGGCGTCGCCGGTGGACTCCCCAGGAGCCGCGCCACCTCCTCCTGCGGGAGCGGAGGGCTCCCTCGAGTCGCGCCGTGGGCGGCTGGCGCTGCTGGTGGGCCGCCTGCGGACCGAGTGGGACGAGCTCGACCCCACGCTGCGGGGGTCTCTGGAGGACGAGCGCGACCGGCTGCAGCGCAGTCTCGGACGCGAGCTCACCGACGCCATGCTCGCGCGCGAGGCCAGCGCCCAGGAGCTGCGCGAGCTCTCCGAGAACATGAGCGAGATCGCGCGCGCCCTCGACGAGGGAGACGGGCTGCTGTTGATCGGGCGCAGCTTGTTCGCGACCTCCGCCGAAACCCGGGACCCCCGCGTGTACCGTCTGGCGCAGGCCGCCCTCGTGCGGGCCTACCGGCTGGGCCAGGACTCCGCGCTCTACACCCTCGCCAACCTCGTGCACTACGACCCCGAGCTGACCGACGTCGAGCGGTGGGGCGTCAGGCAGGCGCTGCTCGAGCGGGCGGCCGAGCGCGGCTCGGTGGGCGCGATCGCGAACCTGGCCAGCCGGGCCTACCTCCTGGGGCGCGGACCGTCGGGGCTCGAGGTCGCGGACCCGGCGCAGCTCGAGCGGCTGAGGGACCTCCTCGCTCGCCTCGACGACCGCTACGCCGTGGGGACGCGGTTCGCCGAGCTGACGTCAGCCCAAGGGGTGCAGCTGGCGAGCGCGGTCGCCTTCGAGGCGCTGAGCGCTCCCTCCGGAAGCCCAAACGGCATGCAGCACCTCGCCCGGGCCTACGGCCAGCTCCACGACGTCTACCGCGCGGTCGTGCGCGAGCGGGTCGAGCCCATGATCCTCGACGACGCCCGGGTGCTGCTCGCCGAGCTCGAGCGCCGCCTGGGCCTCGCGCCGAGCGACGCAGGGGACCGGGGGCTGGCGACGGCGCGCGCGCGGCTGGCGGAGTTGCTGGAGGAGCTGGAGGAGGACTCGCCGGCGGAGCTGCAGCAGGAGGCGGCCGAGCTGGTGGAGCGCGTCGCCGAGGAGCTCGTCGACGCCGTCCTCGCGGCGGAGCCCGCCGGAGCGGACCTGGAGACGATCCGCAGCCACGAGGCGCTGACGCGGTTCGGTCAGCTGGGCGAGGCCGAGTGCCTCGTGATCGCCGGCAAGACCTACATGCGCAGCGACGCCGAGGGCGAGGCCAAGGCCGAGGCCAATCGCATGGCGCGGCTGTGCTTCGTGGAGGCCGTGAAGCTGGGGTCGGTCGACGCGCTCTACCGGTTGGCGGAGGCCTCGGGCCGCACCCCAGGCTTGAGCCGAGCGGAGCTGATCCTTGTGAAAATGGAGCTCGAGGACCGCGCTGCGCGGAAGGGGTCCTCCCAAGCCCTCGCCGACCTCGCGTCTCGGCTCTACGGGATCGCGCGCAACCAGCCCGCGCGCCGCGAGTGGGCCGAGGCGCGGCTGGTGGAGACCCTCGCGCTGCTGGACGACCGGTTCCACCTCGACGTCCTCGGCCTGGACGGCGACTCCAAGCTCGAGCTGGCGTGCGCGGTGGCCTACGAGGCGACGCATGACCCGCCGGAGGACTCGCTCGAGGACCTGCAGGCCCTCGAGCGCGCGCGGACGCAGATCGTCGAGCTGACGGAGGCTGGGGTCCGCGTGCAGTTCGAGCCCCGCACCCGGCAGCTCGCCACCTCCCAGCTCGCCGCCCTCGAGCGGCGGATCACCGAGGTCCGCGAGCGCCTCGGGCGCTGAGCGGGCCGTGTCCGCGTGGCCGCGGGCGCCGCAGGCTCGCGGTCAGCCGCCCACCGGGAGCAGCACGGCCCAGGGGACGAGCAGCAGCAGGAGCGTGACCCCGAGCGCGGCGACCACGCCTTGGAAACCGCGAGCGGCCGCGCGGCGTTTGCTGCGTTCGCGCTCCTCGGCCTCGATCGAGCCGAACCCGATCGCCTCGCTGCGCCCGAACATGAGGGCGGCGAGGTAGGTCGCGTGGGCAGGGAGCCCGGGCCGCGGCTTGGCGGTCCCCAGCCACAGCGGGCCGCCGAGGAAGACCGCCGCAGCCAGCGCGAGGAGCAGCAGCACCCGCGGGAGCGGCGGGCGGTCGAGCACCTGGGTCAGGAGCAGCGCGAGGGCGAGGGAGATCGCGCCGAGCACGCCGAGGGCCGTGAGCAGGGTCCGCCGCGAGGCCGGGGTCATGTCGTCGAGGAGCAGCCCGCCCACGCGGCCGAACCACAGCCCGATCAGGCCGAAGGCGAACAGCGCCACCGGGGAAGGGAAGCCGCCGAGGCCCAGCGGGTCGAAGGTGGGGTAGACCAGGTTCCCGACCAGCGCGGCCCCGACCGCGCCGAGCAGGCTCGACAGGCGCAGGCACACCGCGCCCAGCCCGCCGGCCTCTACGCTGAGCCCCGCCAGCGCGCGGCCCCCGAGCAGACCCAGCCCGCCGAACAGCAGGCTGGGGGGCAGGAGCTGCGGCGGGAGGGAGAGCTCGAACACGAGCTGCATGCCGTGGAACCAGCCGAAGAGCGCGCCGGCCACGACGCCGAGCCAGAGCGCGGGGTGACGGAGTGCGCGCGCCCAGGTCAGCTCGGCGAGCCGGTCCTCGCCCGCCGCGCGGTGTTCGA
>Ga0070727_10001365_pt1 | contig 26070 bp, 24 predicted proteins | sample tdAd472_FD_66722 | JGI IMG/M metagenome (GOLD analysis project Ga0070727, IMG submission 66722) | Marine sediment microbial communities from the Atlantic coast under amendment with organic carbon and nitrate - tdAd47.2 | ecosystem: Environmental > Aquatic > Marine > Coastal > Sediment | place...
CCGGGCTCTCTTGCTCTTCTTCTTCTTCGGCATGGTGGTCGAGCCAGTATCGGTGATGTCGGTCATGTAAGTCTCCGCAGGTAGGACCGCGGGGTCTTACACGGAATCTCTGACACTCCCAGAGGGGGCCCCACGCGTTACCCTGGCCCCGTGCACGGCCTCGACGAACTCCTCGACGACCCCACCCCCCTCCGCACAGCGCTGGAGAGCGGGCGCCCCCACCTCCGCGACGCCAAGCTCAAGGTGACCTCGCGCTGCAACCTCGCCTGCCGCATGTGCGCCTATTGGCGCACGACCCGCGAGCAGACCCTGACCCTCGCCGAGTGGCAGGGCGTGATCGACGCCCTCGCCGACCACGGCTGCGGCAAGCTGCACGTGTCGGGGGGCGAGCCCTTCCTCCGCCCGGATCTGCTCGAGATCCTCCGCCACGGCGTCGAGCGCGGGCTGAAGGTCAACCTGACCACCAACGGGACGCTCCTCGATCGCGAGCGCGCGCAGCGCCTGGTGGCGACGGGGATCAACGCGGTCTCCGTCTCCCTCGACGGGCCCAACGCCAAGCTCCACGACCGGGTGCGCGGCCAACCGGGGGCCTTCAAGCGCAGCCTGCGCGCGATCCGCTGGATCGTGCGCGAGCGCGACCGGCGTAGGGCCAAGCTCAAGCTGCGGATCAACACGGTGCTCTTCCCCGACACCTACCGTAAGCTCCCCGACATGGTCCGCCTCGCCGGTGAGCTGGGCGCGGTGGACCTCGTGCCCATGCCCGTCGACGGCCCGGACGGTCAGCGGCTCTCGCGGCGCCAACTCGAGCGCTTCAACGCCGAGGTCGCCCCCGAGGCGCTGCGGCTGCGCGAGGCGCTCGGCTTCCCCTGCCCCCCCGAGCGGGTCTACCCCTTCGGGACCAGCGCCCGCGACCTGGCCTACGCCAAGCTGGGCAACTACGCCCGCGGCTACCACGAGCGCCGCCCTTGCTACGCACCCTGGCTGCACACCTTCGTCGCCTGGAACGGCGACGTGTTCCTCTGCTGCATGACCAACGCCTCCAGCGAGCCGTTGGGCAACCTCCGCCGCCAGACCCTGGACGAGGTCCTCGAGGGCGAGGCCTACGCGCGGGTGCGCGCCGGGTTCCTCGCCGGGCGCATGCTCCCCCACTGCCACCGCTGCGACCTGTTCCTCGGCGAGAACCAGCGCCTGCAGGCCGCCCTCGACGGCGCGGCGCCGCGCCGGCTGGTGGTGGTGGAGGCTCCATGACCCGCCTGCTGATGCTCGCCGAGCGCTTCCCCCCCGACCTGGGCGGGCTGGCACGCAGCGCCGCCCGCCTGGCCGGCAGCTTGACCCGGGTCGGCGCCGAGGTCGACGTGCTCGCCTGGACCAAGACCTTGCCCCCCGGCGCGCTGGAGACCGTCGACGCCGGCGAGGTCCACCCCGAGGCGGCGGGGGCGACCCTCCACCGGCTGGGGCTCTACGCCAGCCAGGACTTCTCGCTGCAGCACACCTTCAACGTGCTCGAGTGGCTCCACGGCCAGCGCGGGTTCGAGGCCGTGTGGGGGCACTACGCGACCACCCCGGGGTTCGCGGCGGTGTTCTTCGCCGAGCAGCAGGGGATCCCGGCCACGGTCAGCGCGCGGGGCAACGACGTCGACCGCGCGGTGTTCCCCCCCGGTGACTTCGCCCGCCTGCAGTGGACGCTGCAGCGCGCGCGGCTGGTGACCTGCGTCTCCCAGGCCATGGCCAACAAGGTCCGCGTGATCCTCGGCGACGACGCCCGGCTGCAGGTCGTGCCCAACACCGTCGACGGGGAGACCTTCGCCCCCGCCGAGCCCTCCCCCGAGCTGCGCCAGGAGCTGGGGATCGCGCCGGACGAGGCGGTGCTCGCCTTCGCCGGCGAGCTGCGGCAGAAGAAGGGCTTCCCCTTCCTGCTCGAGGCGCTGCGCGAGGTCCGCCGCCGGCGGCCAGCCTGCCTGCTGGTGATCGGCGACGTGCGCCCGCGAGACCGAAGCAAGCTCGCGGCCTTCGCCGCCGACTTCCCCGAGGACGCGCAGCGGATCGTGATCAGCGGGCGGCTCGACGATCCCGCGGAGGTCGCCGCGCACCTGCGGCTGGCCGACGTGTTCCTCCACCCCTCGCTCTGGGACGGCATGCCCAACGCCGTGCTCGAGGCCATGGCCTGCGGGGTGCCCGTGCTCGCCAGCGACGCCGGGGGGATCCCCGAGGCGATCGAGCACGGGGTCAGCGGGTTCCTGCTCGCGCGCCACGAGCTGCACCGCCTGGGCGAGGCCGCCCTCGAGCTGCTGGAGCTCGACGCCGACCAACGCGCGGCCTACGGCGCCGCGGCCCGGGAGCGGGTCCTCGGCCGCTTCAACCTGGCGGAAGAGGAGGCCAGCCTGCGGGCCGTGCTTCAGCGGCTCTCGAGCTCGGCGTAGGCCGCCAGCAGCGCGTCCCCCGCCTGCTCCCAGCTCAGCTCGGCCTCGACCCGCGCCCGCGCGGCCTCGCTCAGCCGCGCCCCCAGCGTCGGGTCCTCGCGCAGGCGCAGCACCCCGTCTTTGAGCGCCTTGGCCGAGCCCGGGCGCACGAGCAGCGCGTGCTCCTCGTTGGCCAGCGCGCGCACCGCCGGCATGTCGCTCGCGATCAACGGCGTGCCCAGGGCCATGGCCTCCACGACCTTCAGCGGGCAGCAGCCCTGGACCAGGTTGCGGTCGTTGGGCATCAGCGGCGCGAGGACCACGTCGCAGGCGTGATGCAGCTCGACCAGCTCGGCTCGCGTGCACGAGGGCAAGAACTCCACGTGCTCGTCGACCCCGAGGGCCGCCGCGCGCTCGAGCAGCCGCCGACGCTGGCGCTTGCGCCCTGGCCCGACCACGGTCAGCCGCGCCGGGTGGTCGCGGCGGTAGAGCGCCAGCGCCTCGAGGGCGACCCCCACCCCCTGCCAGGCCGAGAGGGTGCCGGCGTAGAGCAGCCGCGGCCCCTCGGGGCCCCAAGCCCGCGGCGCACGCCAAGCGAAGCGCTCGGGGTCGACCCCGTTGGGGATCACCCGGATCCGCTCCGCGGGCACGCCGCGGAGCTGCAACAACTCGGCGGTCACCGGGCTGGGGGTCAGCACCAGGTCCGCAGCCTCGAGGCAGCGCTGCTCCTGGTTCTCCAGCTTGAGCAGCAGCTCGTCGTCCTCGGCCACCCCCGGGTAATGGTATTTGAGCTCGATGGACGGCAGCGCGTTGACCTCGTAGACCAGCCGCCGGCAGAGGTGACCCTTGCCCCGGGCGAGGGGGTAGCCCTCGAAGATCGAGCGCACATGGGCGACCTCGGCCTGGCGCCCGTCCCACCAGCGCAAGAGCTCCCGGCGAAAGGCGAGCACGCGCTCGATCACGCTCCGTCCCGGCGTCGGCAGCGCGAGGTGGGTGACCGTCGGCGGGAGGGCGTGCCCGGCGACCGTCCCGGGGCTGGGCGCCACGGTCAGCAGCTCCCACGGCCCCTGCGCCAGGGCGAGCCGCGAGACGAAGGCCTCGATGTGCGTCGCCGCGCCCTTGGGGGCGGGGAACGGATCGAAGCTGGCGTAGACGCGCACCGGTTTGACACTCCCCTCTCGGCTTCCTACCTTCGCCTGGTGACGGCGAAGCCGCCACGGGAGGCACCCATGCAGCAACACCTCTGGCGATTCCTGGCCGCGGCCCTGGTCGGGCTCTGCGTCGGCTGCCCCGACGGGGGTGGCGCGGCTGCGGCCCCCACGCCGGGCCCGGCCGCGGGTAGCGGCGCCGCCGGCTTCGCCGAGCGGATCAAGATCAAGCTCGGAGACGGCTCGACCACCTTCGAGTTCAAGCTCATGGACGATGGCGGCAAGATCGTCGACGCCAGCGAAGCCGAGCGGTTCCGGCTCAAGGCCAAGGAGGGCAAGGTCAAGCTGCGCGACCCCGCCGATCAGGTGCTGGGCTACGTGAAGTTCAGCGACGGTCGCTTCAAGGTCAAGGACGCCAGCCAGGAGCACGACCTGTTCACCTTCCAGCAGCAGGAGGACGGCGACTGGAAGCTGAAGAACGAGCAGGACCAGCAGCTCTACGAGGTCAAGCAGCGCGACTACGGCTGGACCGTGCGCGACGCCGAGGAGGTCGACCTGTTCAAGGTCAAGGTCAAGGACGGCAAGACCTCGCTCCGCGGCGCCGACGACCAGACGCGCTACTCGACCAAGGACCCGGTCAGCCCGCTGGCGTTCGTGGCCCTGGGCTTCGACGCCCTCGACGAGGGCCAGAGGCTGGCGCTCTGGTATCAGATCCAGGCAGCCGGCAAGTGAGCGAGTGCCAGGGGACAGCGGGGTTCCTCTTTCGCCACCGCTGCGGGGGCGAGGCGGTCACCGAGTGCCTCGACTGCGGCAAGGCGATCTGCCACAAGCACGCCAAGGGGCCCGACGGCAAGGAGGTGTGCGTCCAGTGCGCACGGGGTGGGTTCCGTCGGCGCAAGGGCCGCGCCCCCGCCCCCCGCGGCAGGAGCCGCGCGCGCGATCGCGTCGACGACTTCGACGACGACGATCCGTTCTTCTACGGGGTCGCCTACTACGACGGCTACGGCCACTACGGCGGGCGTTCCTGGGGCCACGAGCACTACGAGGACACCCACGACGTCGACGACTTCACCGAGGCCGACGCCGCGGCCTTCGACGTCGAGCAAGACACGGACTACGAGCACGACATGGGGGCCAGCTAGTGGGAGCTCGGCTGCTGATCTACGCCCTCGGCGGCGGCTGGGGGCACCTGGTGCGCGGGCTGGCCTTCGCTCGCGCGGCGACCCGCGCCGGGCACCGGGTGCGGCTGCTGGTCAACTCGCCCCACGCCGACCGGGTCGACGCCGCAGCGGAGCTCGGGCCCCGGGGTGAGTTGCTCGCCATCGATTCGACCCTCACCCGCGTGGAGCAGATCGCAGCGGTCGAGTGCGCCCTGGACGAAGCCCCCTGGGACCTGCTGCTGGTCGACACCTTCCCCCGCGGGCTGGGCGGCGAGCTCGCGGCCCGGATCCCGGAGGAGGGGCGCCCCTGCGTGTGGATCCACCGCGACCTGCACCCCGACTACGTGGCCCGCTACGGCCTGCGCGAATTCGCCGCGCACTACAGCGAGCTCTGGCTCCCGGGCGAGGACGCCCCCCTCGCCGGCCACCCGCGGGCGGTTCGCACCGCCCCCTGGCTGGTGCGCGACCCCCACGAGCGCCTGAGTCGCGTCGCCGCGCGCGAGGCGCTCGGCGTCGGTGACGAGCGCCCCCTGGTGCTCGTCAGCCGCGCGGGGACCCCGGCCGAGAGCGCGGCGGCGCCAGCGCTGGCCGCTCGCCTCGAGGACGCTCTGGGCGCCGACGTCCACGTGCGCTGCCCCAGCCATTGGCCGCTGGTCGAGCTGCTCCCGGGGGCCGATCTGCTCGTCGGCGCCGGTGGCTACCACACCGTCCACGAGGCCCGCGCCTGCGGTGTGCCGCTGCTCGCGGTTCCCCGGCCCCGGCGCTACGACCGCCAGGCGCGCCGCTTGACCGCGGCCGAGCGGGTCGCAGCCGACGGGCTGGTGGAGCGCGCGCGCGCCCAGCTGGCCAGCCCCGCGTCGCCCCCTCGTGAGTCGGACAACGGTGTGCAGCAGGCCCTGGCTCGGCTCGAGGCGCTGCTCGGACTGGAGGTCGGCTAGGCATGTCGCAGCACCTCAAGAAGCTCGTCTACCGGCGCACGGCGACCGTCTCCCAGCTGCGCGCCGACGTCAGCGAGCTGCGCCAGCTCGACAAGTACCACGAGACCCGCCAGCAGTGGTTCGGCCTCGGCGCGCTCCTCGCCGGCCTCCTCGCCGGCGGCCTCCTGGTGCTCGCCTTCATGGGCGACGCGCCCAACAAAGGGCTCCTCGCCCTCAGCGTCGCGCTGGGGGTTGCCTGCGCCGGGTGCGCGATCGCCTGGGGCTACTACAAGCAAGGCAACACCGAAGACCGCCGCTACCTCTTGCTCAAGCGGCTGCTGAGCCTGCTGGGCACCGATATCGACCCGGACGCGCGGCTCGCGGTGCGCATGGACCTCAACCGCCCCGACCAGCGGAGCAAGTACGTGCGCAAAGGCAAGGTCGGCCCCTGGAAGACCAAGTTCTACCGCGACGACTGGCTCGACCTCCGCGGGCGCTTCCTCGACGGGACGGCGTTCCACGTGCTCTGCACCGAGCTGTTCCAGCACCGCAGTCGCTGGAAGACCTCCGCCAGCGGCAAGCTCAAGCACAAGCGCAAGACCAAGAGCGCGGCCCAGTTCCTCGTGCGGCTCAAGCCCAAGGCCAAGCGCTACCAACACCTCGACGTCCTCGGCCAGACGGCCATGGGCGCGGTCCAGCTCTCGGGCATGGCCACCCCCAAGCAGGTCGTCGTCCGCGACGGGCTACTCACGCTCAAGACCAAGCTCAAGGCCGACTGGACCCCCGGCGGCCCGGGGCAGGAGAAGCCCAACGCCGCCAGCCGCGTGGTCTCGCTGATGTTCCTCAGCCTGTATCAGGTGCTGAACCTCTCGCACCGCATGACCAAGCACGCGGCTCGGCCTGCCTCCCCTGGCGGAGGTCTCGCCCTCCGCCCGCACGGCGCAGGCCTCGCCACCCCCATGCCCGTCCCGGTGCCCGTCCCCGGCGCGAGCCCCCCGCCGCTCCCCGGCGCGAGCCCCCCGCCGCTCCCCGGGGCAGCGCCCCCGCCGCTCCCCGGCGCGAAGCCGCCGGTGTCCCTCGCGCCACCTGGCCAGCCGCCAGCAGGACAGAAGCCAGCGGTCTCCCTCGCCGCCCCAGGCGCGAGCGGCGACCCACCGCGGCTGACCCCGCTGCAGCGGTTCGAGAACCTGGCCCTCGCCGCGAGCCTCGACGGCAAGCTCGACCCCCAGGAGCGCGAGCTGCTGGGCAAGCGCGCCAGGCGGCTCGGGCTGCAGCCCGAGCAAGTGCGAGACGCGATCGCCCGCGTCGCGAGCAGGCAGATCTCGAGCTTCCACGTCCCGTCGGACGCCACCGCGCGCCAGCGCGCGTTCGGGGACGTGGTCGCCGTGCTCCGCGCCGACGGCCAGCTCGCTCCGGCCGAGCAGCGCGCGCTGAGCAAGCTCGCCGCCCAGTTCGGCGTCAGCGCCGCAGAGCTCGAGCGCGCCCTGACCTGAGAGTCAGCCCGTTGGGGGTGAGTGCGAGCAGCTTGGCTGCGAGCACGAGGGGGCCCCCTGAAACTAGGGCAGCTCGATGCGAGCCACGCCGTCCTTCAGCGCCAGCGGCAGCCGGCGCAGGGCCTTCTTCGACTTCCCCGTCGGCTTGCCCTTGCGGCTGAAGGTCCAGTCGTGAAGCGGACAGCGGAAGAAGCAGCCCTTGTCCCCCTTGCCGCGCAGGACCACGCCCTTCTTCGGCTTGTGTGGGCAGCGGGCGGAGTAGGCGCGCAGGCTCTTCTTCCCCCGCACCAGCCACACCGCCTCCTCGTCCAAGAGCACCGCCTGGCCTGGCTGCTGCAGCTGGGGGTAGTCGCTGAGGTCGACGCGCGCCTTGGGCATGCCCCACAGGGTAGGCCGAGTTGCCCGTGACGCCACGCCCAGGGAGAACTAGGCGAAGCGCGTGGGGCTCAAGAACCCGATCTCGTGCCGGGTCGCGCCGTCCAGCGCCAGCTCGGCGAGGATCTCCCCCAACACCGAGGCGAACTTGTAGCCGTGCCCCGAGAGGCCCGTGCAGAGCGCGACCTGGGGGTGCCGCGGGTGCGAGCCGAGCACGAAGTGCTCGTCGGGGGTCACGGTGTAGAAGCACACCGCGTGGCGCACGACCCGCCGCTCGAGGTCAGGGAGGGTTCGCTCGAGGAACGCCAGCGCCGGCTCGGCGTCGCCGGGGAGCAGGTGCCTGTCGAGCCGTTCGGGAGCGTCCAGCGGCTGGCCCCCGGAGTGTTCGGCCAGCTTGAGCAGCGGCTCGTCCCCCAGACGCGGGAAGCCGTAGAAGGTGCCCAGCTCGGACTCGCAGAACCAGACCGGGAAGCGCTCGGCGAGGTGGGCGACGTCAGGGCAGGGGACCCAGAGCAAGACCTTGCGCAGCAGGCTCAACGGCAGCTGCAGATCGCCGAGCAGCCCCGGCGCCCACCCCCCCGGGGCGAGGATCAGCCTGCGCGCGCGCACCCGGGAGCCGTCGGCGGTGTGCACGACCACGCCCTCGCCCGCGGGCTCCCAGCGGTCGACGGCGACCTGGCGCAGCTCGGCGCCCAGCTTCTGGGCCTCGGCTGCGAAGGTCCGCACCCCGTCCTCGACCCGGAGGAAGCCTGCCTTGGGGTCGAACACCGCCCGCTCGCCCGGCTGCACCCGGAACGGCGCGAAGCGCGCGGCGAGCTGCTCGGGGTCGAGCTGCTCGACGCTCAGCCCGTGCTCCGCCGCGCTACGGGTCGCCCCCGAGATCACCTGGGATTCGGCGGCGCCCAGCTGCAGCAGCCCGGTCTCGGTGTAGAGCGCGCGCCCGCTGACCTGCTCGATCTCGGCCCAGAGCTCGAACGCGCGCCGGAGCAAGGGGACGTAGTCGGGGGCCTCCATGTAGGCCAAGCGAATGATCCGCGTCTCGCCGTGGGAGCTGCCCTTGTCGTGCCCCGGTGGGTGCGGGTCGAAGCCGATCGCGCGCACCCCGCGCTTGGCGGCCTGATACAGCGCGGCGGATCCGGCCCCGCCGACCCCGACCACCGCCACGTCACAGTCCCACTCCACGTCGCCCTCCCCCGACGAGGTTACCGCCTGCAGAGCGAGGAGGCGGGGGAGGCTCGCCTACGGGCATGACGGCGTTCAGTCTTTGGCGCGGAAGACGAGGGAGAGGTTGTTGTTCGGCATGGGGATCACGTCGCCGAGCACCAACCCCACACCGGCGGCTTCCGCGCGGACGTCTTCGAGGTAGCGCACCCCCCAGCTCGGATCGCGGGCGCGCAGGGCCTCGTCGAAGGCGTGGTTGCTCGGGGCGTTGGCCTGGTCGCGGCGCAGGAGGGGACCGTAGTAGTAGAGCGGCCCTCCGGGCGTGAGCACGCGCGCCGCGCCCGCCAGCCAGGCGCAGCACACCGACCAGGGCGCAATGTGGAGCAGGTTGACCGTGACGATCGCGTCGGCCTGAGCGACCGGCCACGGCGAGACGGTGACGTCGAGCTCCAGGGGGTCGAGGACGTTGGGCAGGCCCGCCGTCCAAGCGCGAATGCTGGGGAGCGCGTCCGGGCGGCGCTCGGTCGGCTGCCAACGGGCCCGGGGGACGTGCGGCGCGAAGTGAGCGGCGTGCTGCCCGCTCCCGCTGGCGATCTCGAGGATCAAGCCGGCGGCCGGCAAGACCCCGGGGAGGACGGCCAGGAGTTCGTCCTTGTTGCGATCCGCGGCGGGGGCGTAGTGCTTGTCGGTCACACCCGATCTTAGGACGCGCCCCCCTGGGGAAGGCAAGCAAGAACCTAGCGCTGAGACGGCGGCAACTCGGGGAACGGGCGGGTGGGCAGCGGCTCGGCCGCCAGGCTCGCGGCGAGGGCGCCCGAGCTGACGAACTGCGCGAGCAAGGGCTGGGAGACCCCGAACCGCCCCAGGGTCTTGGTCAGCTCGGCCTCGTTCAGCTCCCAGGTGTTGAGCCCGGTCACGTCGTGCACGAACTTGGTCCGACCGCGGAGCACGACCACCCGATCGGGGAGGTTGCGACGGAAGTAGAGCAGGCGGTTGAACGGCCCCTGACCGCGGGAGGCTTCGTAGCGCTCGGCGAAGCGCTCGGCGCCGACCCCCAGCTCGAGCACGCGGCAGAGCACGAGCTCGGGCTGGCTCCCCGAGGTGAACCAGATCCGCGCCGACTCGGGCTGGCCCTCGATCTCGACGGGCACGTGGTCCCCATAGCGTCCGGGCTCGAGGGGGATCGGCTGCTCGGTGAGCATGGACGGATCGACCAGCCAACGCCGGCCCTCGAGCTCGACCAGGCACAGCCCGTGGTTCGGCTCGCCCAGGTCGAACATGGAGCCGGTGGCGCGGACGACGCTGAACCCGCACGCCTCCAGCAGCGCCGCCAGCGCTCCGGCGGCCGGCCAGCACGTGCCGCCTGGCCCGTGCTCGAGCCAAGCCTCGAAGAACTCGTCCGGCCGAGCACCGGGCAGCTCGCCCTCGGCGCCGGAGAAGAGCGCGACGAGCTTGCGCACGTTGTCGAAGCTGACCCCGCGGCACCACCCCTCGTAGAGCTTGCTCAGCCCCTCGAAGGAGACCGCCGGCGGCTCCCAATGACCGAGCCGGCGCAGGACGGTCTGGACCAGGGGCGCGGGGAGGCTCATTGCTTGGACATCGTGACGCGGATCAAGCGCCGCTCGATCGCGGAGAAGACCTTCAGCGGTCCGTCCTCGTGCAGCGCGTCCTTCAGCACGCGCCGGGTGACCCCGCCCTCCTGCAGGTAGAGCGCCCGCTCGGGGCCGATCGTGCCCTCGAGCGCGACCGGCTTCCAGGGCAGCCCCGCCAGCCCCAGCTGGTTCAACTCGCCCTCCAGCTCGCTGTACTCGGCGCGACGCAGCCGCTTGACCGTGACCTGCTCCGTAGAGGTGCGGTTGAAGTAGGGGTTCTCGGGGTCGCTGGAGAACACGATCGCCGCCGGGCGCGCGTCCTCACGGTTCCCGACCCGGGTCACGTAGATCAGCGTCTGGGTGCGCCCCTCGCTGGTGTCGTTCCAACCCTTGTGGCCGCTCAGCCCGCGCAGCTCGAGCTCGCACGCGTAGAGCGTCGCCCGCTCGGACTCGGTCAACCCCTCGCGGAGGACCATCAGCCGCTCGGGGCCGTCCCACACGTAGAGCCCGGCCGCCAGCTCGCCTGGGCCTTCGGCGGGCTGGTCCCACCAGGGCAGGCCGAACATGCCCCGCTCCTCGAGCCGCACGAAGAGGTCCTGCAGGTCGCGCTTGGTCATGCGCTTGGCGCGCCCATGCGACAGGGGCTTCTCACCGAACCAAGGGTGCTCGGGGTCGCTGGAGAACACGTAGGCCGCCAGCACGGGCTTGCCCTGCGCGACCTCGTCGGCCACGAGGACGACCGTCGCCTGCAGGCCCTCGGTCGCGTCCTCCCAGGGCGCGTCCACCTCGGGTCCGTCCGCCGGCCGCTGCCGCGGCGCGGGGTCGTCAGCGGGCCGGTCCTCCGGCGTCTGGTTGGGAGAGCTGCAACCCGCGACCAGCACGGCCGCGAGCAGCAGGAACGATCGGCACTCGAACACGGCGGGCTCCTGCTTCAACGCGCACGCACGAGAGTATCCCAGCGCACGCCGAACGCGTCGAGCTTTTCGCGGACGTCGCCGAGGAAGCGGTTGGCGTCCGAGCCATACCCAGCGGTGGGCTTGAGCCCCTCGACCCGCTCGGCGAACCAGGCGTTGAAGGCCAACATCCCGCGCTCGCGGAGGTATTTGCAGAGCATCGAGGCCAGCGCCGTGGCCAGCGAGAAGTCCTCGGCCTCCTGGCGGAACGAGACCCACAGCGGCCCGTGCTTGGTCCCCACGCGGTAGGCGCTGCGCGCCTGACTCTCGGCGTCGATCTCGATCGGGCAGTTGGGGAACGCCGCCCCCAGCAGCCGGGCGTAGGCCGAGCGCCCGCCGTGCTTGTCGGCGACCACGACCAACCGCCCCGGGTAACGCTCGCGCAGCTGGCGCAGCAGCCCGGCGAAGAGCTCGGAGAGCACCGCGCCCTTGTTGGGCACGCGCTGGTAGACCTGATTCAACTGCGCCGCCGAGAGCATGCGCGCGCCGAAGCCGAGGAACTCGACCCCGCTCGCCTGGCCGACCTCGCGGATCTTGGCCGCGCGCGACTCGACCTCACCGCCCCACGCCAGCCCAGGGAGCTCGGCCCCGTCGAGGGCCTGCAGCCAGGGGGTCGGGTAGGCCGGGTCCTGCCCGATCACCCGCAGCAGCTCGCCGAGGGTCGCGGGCAGCTGGCCGCTGCTCGCCCAGAACCCGAGCACCCCGAGCTCGAGCAGCTTGACCCCGTCCTTGCGCGGCTTGATCTTCTTCGAGTCGGCGACCCACACCCCGTGGGGGTCACCCTTCTGCTCGCGGCGCGCGGCCGGAAACAGGCGGGCGTAGAGGTCGCCCTCGCCCCCCTGCACGCGAAACGCCGAGTAGCCCACCGGCAGCGGCCCGAGCTTGGGGCCGTAGCCAGCCTCGTCGAAGCCGGCGACGATCCACTCGCCCTCGGCGCTCACTCGCCCTCGCCGTAGAGCGCCCCGAGGACCTCGTCGCAGCCCTCGAGCAGCAGCGGCCCGGTGTCCTCGCCGAAGAGCGTGCTCCAGGCCTCGTAGCCCCCGCGACGGTACTCCTCGGGGCTGGCTATGTAGCCCACGTGGTCGAGGGTCAACCCGCCGACCAGGGTCCGCGTCGCGCCGCGCTCACGGGCCCGCTCGCGCAAGGCCAGCCCCAGGTCGTGGGTCGGCTCGCCGGGCATCGTCAGCAGGCACACGTCCTCGTCGCCGGCCTGGATCCGCAGCCCGCCGAAGCGGGTCTCGTTGCGGTCGAGCAGCCCGTCGAGCTCGACCACGATCCCGAGGCCGAGGTTCCAGGTCAGCTCGACGTGGATATTGGTGAAGCCCGCGATCCAGAACAGCAGGTCGAAGGGCAGGGTCAGCGGCTTGAAGACCCAGCCCTGGGGACCGCGGTTTCCGCTCACGAAGCGGTCGCGCCCGAGCGCGATCAGGGTGTGCGCGCGCCCCATGACCCGCCGGCCCTGCACCGCGTGCAGCGCGACCTGGCTGTGGACGGGCGCGGCGTCCAGCGCGGGGAGCGCGAGGTCGGCGAAGGCCGCCCCCAGCTCGCGGCAGCGCAACAAGCCGCCCGCGGTCTTGATCCGGCGCGGCGAGACGTCGCCCTCGGCGCCGTTGACGAACAGCGCCGGCGCCCCCAGCCGCGCCTCCAGCGCGTCCTCGATCCCCCCGGCCAGGTCCGCCGAGAAGTAGAGGTTGTCGCTGCCGAGCACCGTGGGGTGCACGGCGTAGTTGGCGAACAGCGCCAGTGGCGAACCATCGGCCTGGTCGCGGAAGAGCATCAGCCCGATCTCGTCGTCGACCGCGTCGTAGGGGATCTCGCCGCGGAACCGCCGCGCGCGGCGGTTCTGAGCGATCACGTTGCGGCCTTCGGCGTCGCGGTCCTGGGTCGAGGCGAAGCTGACCGTCGCGGGGCGCGCCTTGGCGTGGGCCTCGGCGATCGCCTGGGCGCAGGCGTCGACCATCTTCGCCTCGACCTCGGGGCGGAAGTTGTCCATCGCGACCACCGCCGCGAAGGGCGCGCGCATGAAGGCCCCGGGCCCGGCGTGGGTGTGGGTCGCGGAGACGAAGACCGCTGAGCTGGGGTAGCCCAGGCTCGCCACGCGATCCGCCACCTGGTCCTGGATCTCGGCGGTCGTCCCGATGGCATCGATCCGCACCCAAGCCAATGGCTGCCCGCCCTCGGGGCGGATCACCAACGCCTTGGCGGTCAGCTCGTCGTGGGTCCCCTCCGCCGGGCTCAGCATGTCGCTGAGGCGGTCGTCGCCCTCCTCGTGGTACCACTGGTGCGCACACAGGGCGATCCTCCCCGGCCAGCCCTGCCCCGCGTAGAGGGGGAACTCGGCGCGCCTCGCGCCGCCGCCGTAGCCGCCGAGGGGGTAGCCCTTGCCCGGGGTCAGCGCGACCTCGGCGCTGCCCACGGTGAACGGCGCGCGCTCGGCGCGGACCAGGGGAGCCAGGTGCACGGGGCCCGGGCTGGCGCAGCCGCAGAGGGCGGCGCCAGCGACCAACAGCAGGACTCGCCACGGGGTGCGCATGCTGGCGCCACTGTATCCCGGACGGACGCCCTGCGGGCACCAGCAACCCGCTCGGGGTAGACTGCTGCCTTCCCGGAGTCTCGATGCAAGCCGAGTATTTGCTCGCAAACCTGGCGGTGATCCTCGGTCTGGGCATTGGTGCCCAGTGGGTCGCCTGGCGTCTGCGGATCCCGGGGATCTTGCTCCTGCTCCTCGTCGGCTTCTTCGCCGGCCCGGTCGCGCAGCAGTTGGCGATCCACCACATGCTGCCCGAGGGCTTCTTCCTCGACCCCGACGCGCTCTTCGGGCGCAAGCTGATCGGTCCGCTCGTCTCGCTGGCGGTGGGGGTGATCCTCTACGAAGGCGGCCTGACCCTCGAGTTGCGCGAGATCCGCGAAGTCGGCCCGGTGATCCGAAACCTGGTCAGCGTCGGCGCGGTGGTCACGTGGCTGCTCTGCGCGGCCTCGGCCCGCTGGATCCTGGGCATGACCGGCGGCCTCGCGCTGCTGCTGGGCGCGATCCTCGTGGTGACCGGCCCCACGGTGATTGGCCCCTTGCTGCGCCAGGTCAGACCCCAGGGTCCCGTTGGTTCGGCGCTCAAGTGGGAAGGGATCGTGATCGACCCGATCGGGGCCACCCTCGCGGTGCTCGTGTTCGAGGTCGTGCGCGGCTCGAACACCCCCTGGGGCACCGTGGTGGGGTTCGCGGAGACCGCGATCTACGGCGGCGGGCTGGGGTTCCTCGGCGCCGGGTTGCTGATCTTCGCGCTCAAGCGGCACCTGATCCCCGACATGCTCGAGAACGCCTGCTCGCTGGCGGTGGTGGTCGCGATCTTCGCCGGGGCGAACCTGCTGCACCATGAGGCCGGGCTGCTGGCGGCGACGGTGATGGGGATCGTGCTCGCCAACCAAAAGCAGGTCACGGTCCACCACATCATTCACTTCAAGGAGAACCTCCGCGTGCTCCTGCTCGCGGTGCTGTTCGTGGTCCTCGCCGCCCGCGTCGACCTGGACACCCTGCTCCAGGCGCTCAACTGGCGGGTGCTGGGTTTCGTGCTGACCCTGATCTTCGTCGTGCGCCCGACCATGGTCTGGATCTCGACCCACGGCTCGAGCCTGAGCCTCAACGAGAAGATCTTCCTCTCCTGGATGGCCCCCCGCGGAATCGTGGCCGCGGCCGTCGCGTCGGAGTTCTCGCTGCGCCTGGTCGAGTCTGGCGTGCCCGAGGCTGCGCAGCTGGGCGCGGTGACCTTCGTCGTGATCATCAGCACCGTGGCGATCTATGGCCTGACCGCGGGGCCGCTGGCCTATCGCCTGGGCCTGGCTCAGCCGACCCCTCAGGGCGTCCTGATCCTCGGCGCCCACGAGTGGGCGCGCGAAATGGCCCTCGCGCTGCAGCGGCTGAGCATTCCGGTGCTGCTCGTCGACGCCAACCGCGGTCACGTCAGCGACGCGCGCCTGGCGGGCCTCCCCGCCGAGCACGCCAACGTGCTCAGCGACTTCGTCGACAACGAGCTCGACCTGGGTGGGATCGGGCGCCTGCTCGCGCTGACCCCCAACGCCGAGGTCAACATGCTCGCCGCCCAGCGCTTCAGCGAGGAGTTCGGCAAGCGCGAGGTCTACAGCCTGCAGTACCCCAAGAGCGGGACCAGCGAGCGCCACGACGTCGCGCACTCGGGGGCGCGGACGCTGTTCAGCACGTCCGCGACCTTCGACTACCTCGCCGAGCGCTTCGCCAAGGGCGACGTGGTCAAACGCAGCCGGCTGACCACGGAGTTCACCTTCAAGGACTTCGAGCGCTACTACGGCCAGGAGGCGCTCCCGCTGTTCATGATCGACAGCGAGGGCCGGCTCTCGATCTTCGCCACCGAGAATCGCCCGAGCCCAGAGGCCGGGACGACCCTCCTCAGCCTGGTCACCCCCGGCGCCACCGAGTCGGCGCGGATCTCGACCACCAGCGTGCGCGCGCGCCCCCAGCCCTCGACCCGGATCGCCGACGCCCAGCCGCGGCCCGACCCCAAGCCCGCCGCTGCGTCCCCTCAGGCAGACCCTCCAGCGGACGAGACCCCGGAGGGCGAGGCCGCCGAAGAGACCCCCGCCGAGGCCTAACCTTCGCCGACTGGCGGGGATAGGGTTCCCTCAGTAGGCTGCCCGTATGAACGTGCTCTTGCTGGAGAAGGAGGCCCTCGACGACGCGGTCGCGACCGCGCTCGCCGAGAGCGGCTACCTCGTCTCTCGCACGACCCACCCCGAGCAAGCGCTCGAGCTCGTCCGCACACGGCGGGTCGACGCCATGCTCCTCGACACCAGCTGCGGCGAGTCGCTGATCGGCAAGGCCAAGGAGCTGGTGCCGGAGCTGCCGGTGATCGCCATGGGCCACGACGACGCAGCCATGGCCGCCGCCCGCAGCGTGGGCCGCGGCGCCCTGGGCTACCTGCCCATCGTCAGCGGGCAGCCGCTGACCCCCGAGCTGCGCCAGGGCCTGCTGAACATGCTCGCCCGCGCCGCCGCCCGGCTGCGGGTCGAGGCCGACCGCCGCCTGGCCCACGAGAAGAACCAACGCACGCGCAAGTTCTTCGAGGACGTGCTCACCGACGTCGGCCAGGGGATCGTGGTCGTCGGCAAGGAGGGCCAGATCAGCTTCAGCAACCCCAAGGCCTCTCAGATCCTGGGGCTGAGCGACGACGGCGACAGCGCCCAGCACGGAGGCGAAGCCGCGGTGCCCCTGCTGCAAATGCTCGTCGAGACCGTCGTCGACGAGCAGCCCAGGCACCGGATGATCGCCCTCGAGCAGGACGACGAGCAGGTGTTCCTCGACGCCACGACGTCGCTCTTGCGCGCGGCGGACGGCCAGGTCACCGGCGCGATCGGGATCGTCTCGGACCGCTCGACCGAGAAGCTGCTCGAGCAGCAGCTGGTCCACTCCGAGCGCCTGGCGACCCTCGGCTCACTGCTCGCCTCCATCGCCCACGAGATCACCAACACGCTCACGAGCATCACCGCCTGCGCCGAAATGGGGCTCGAGGTCGCCGAGGCGGCGGAGGAGGCCGCCCAGGAGGCCAAGGACGCCAAGACCAACCCGGTCGACGCGCTGCACACCCTCTCGCGTGAGATCCGCGAGATCTTCGACATGACGCTCAAGGCGGGCCTCAGCGCGCAGACCATCGCCGACAACATGCTGCAGTACTCGCGCCAGGGCATGCCCGGGGCCGTGGAGCGGCGGAAGCTCAACGCGCTGGTCAGCGAGAGCCTGACGACCCTCGGCAAGCACCTCGGCCTGGACAAGGTCGACCTGCGCAAGCACTTCGACCCGGCCGAGCCGGTCGTGCGCGTCGCGCCCTCGAAGGTCCAGCAGGCGGTGGTGAACCTGGTCGTCAACGCGATCCAGGCCATGCAGCAGGTCGAACCCGAGCGACGAATCCTCGAGCTGACCACCCACACCCACCCCCAGGAGGGGCGGGCCTCCCTGCAGATCGCCGACCACGGCCCGGGCATGAGCCCTCGCCGCCTGGAGAAGATCTGGCAGTCGTTCTTCACCACCAAGCGCCACGGCACCGGCCTCGGGCTCTACATCACCCGCAAGGTGATCGAAGACCAGGGCGGTGAGATCTCGGTCGAGAGCGAGGTCGGCCGCGGCACCACGTTCACGATCACCCTGCCCCTGGATTAAGATCGCACCCATGTCGGAGCAAGACCCCACCCCCGAGTCCACCCCGCCCACACCAACCCCGGTCCAGGCTGCGCCCGCGTCGAGCGACGTGGAGCGAGTGATCATCCGCTCGCCCTCGAAGGTGATCTTCCTCTACCCGACCCTCTTCGCCGCGGTGATCGCCGCGGTGTGGTGCCTGCTGACCGTGGGCGCGGGGGTCCCCAGCAACGACGAGCTGGTCCAGCACCTCGGCCCCGGGCGCCTGTTCTGGTGGACCTTCTCGATCAACATGCTGGTGCTGGCCTTCGACTTCTCACGCGGGAGCTTCCTGGCGCTGGTCCTGGCCTTCGGCCTGGTGACCCTCGGGATCGTGCTCGTCGACCAGGACCTCGGCTTCGTCCGCCCCCTGCAGTCCTGGCTCAGCGGCGTGCGGCTCTACGCCACGCCGACCTTCTACCTCATGTTCGCGGGCACCCTGACGTCGATCTTCCTCGCGGTGTGGGTCTACGTGCGCTTCGACTACTGGGAGATCACCCACAACGAGCTCTTGCACCACCACGGCTTCCTCGGTGACGTGGAGCGCTACCCGGCGCCCGAGATGCGCATGAGCAAGGAGATCACTGACGTGTTCGAGTACTGCCTGCTCGGCTCGGGGCGGCTGGTGCTGCACCCGCGCGGGAGCAACCGGGCCACGGTCCTGGAGAACGTGCCCTTCGTTAAGAGCAAGGAGACGCGGATCCAGGCCATGCTGGCCTCGGTCTCGGTGACGGTGAAGGAGGGTTGAGGTGGCGTTGACTCTGGAGAAACTCGCGGCCGCCACGGCCAGCGCGAGCAGCCAAGAGGAGTTCGTGCGCAAGTGGCCTTTCCCGGTGCTCGTCGAAGAGCCCGACGGCAAGGAGAGCCAGGACCCGGGGATCAAGGTCTACCCGGTCCACCCCAGGGATCGCTCGCGCAATGACGGCCCGGTCTCCCTCGGCCGCAAGCAGCACCAGGACGTGGTGATCAACGACGGCATGATCTCTTCGCTCCACGCCCACTTCACCCTCGAGTTCGACGAGGGCGACGAGCGCATGTTCTTCTACGAAGACCAGGGGTCGAGCAACGGCTCCTGGCTCAACGGAGAGAAGCTCGAGCACAAGCACAAGGTGCAGGTCAACAACAAGGACTCGCTGCGCCTGGGCCCGAACGTCTCGGTGAAGTTCTACACCGCCGGCGGAATCTACCTCTTCCTCAAGTTCTTCCGCCGCAACCAGAGCAAGGGCTAACCCCCGGTGGAGTTCTGGAGCAAGCGCTCGTTGATCCAACGGATCCTCCTCGCGGCGGGCGCGGGCTTGATCGTGGGCACCGCCTGCGCCACCTGGCTCGCCCGGCTGGAGTCGGTCCACGAGCAGCCGCTGCTGGCCTACCTGGTCAACCTCGCGCCGGGCGTGTTCGCCCTCGGACTGATCTACGTGCTCCTCTGGCGCGAGGTCGTACACCCCATGCGGCAGCTCCAGACCCTGGTGCGGCGGCTCGCCACCGAGGGGCGCCTGGCCCCTGTGCTCGAGGAGCTCCGCGCCCAGGCCGGCGACGCCCTGCAGGATCCTGGCGACAACGAAATGAGCCAGGTCCAGGCGGGCTTCGAGCAGCTGCTGCAGACCCAGCAGGAGCTCTCCCAGCAAGCGCAGGCCCTCGCGGACGACGAGCTCTGGAGCAACGCGCTCGATGCGAGCTCCATCGAGGGCGACCTCCCCAGCGCGGTGCGCCGCGCGGTCGAGGGGCTCCGCTCCCTCTGCGGCGATCTGCAAGAGATCGGCGAAGGCCGCTTCTCCTCGGTCACCGAGAACGTGAAGCGCGGCGACCTGCGCAGCGCGGTCGGCGTGCTGAGCAAGAAGCTGCGGCTCCTGATCCAGGAGCTCTCCACCGCGAGCTCCAAGATCGACGGCTCGGCGCGCAGCCTGCAGGCCGCCTCTCGCGATCAATCGGCGTCGGCGACCCAGCAGGCCGCCGCGATCACCGAGACCATGGCCACCATGGAGGAGCTGGCGGCCTCCTCTGGACACATCGCAGACATCGCCAAGAACGTGGTCCGCCTCGCGGACGAGTCGCTGCAGAGCGCCCAGGTGGGCACGCAGGCGGTGAGCGACGTGGGCACGGGCATGGACGAGATCGTGCTCGCGACCCAGAAGGGCGCCCAGCGCCTGCTCGACCTGGGCGAGAAGTCGCGGAGCATCGGCAAGGTCGCCGACCTGATCACGGGGATCGCCGAGCAGTCCAAGTTCCTCGCGCTCAACGCCGCGATCGAGGCCGCCCGCGCGGGCGAGGCTGGCCGCGGGTTCGCGGTCGTGGCCGAGGAGGTGCGGAACCTGGCCAACCACGTGGTCGAGTCGACCACCGAGATCGAAGGCCTGATCGCCGAGATCCAATCCGAGATCAACGCCGCGGTCCTCGCCTCAGAGGACGGCGTGCGCCGCGCCGAGCGCGGGCGCGAGCTCAGCTCTCGCGCGCAGTCGAGCCTGACCCAGATCACCGAGATCACCGGGCGCAGCACCGACGCCGCCCGCCAGATCGAGCTCGCCACCAACCAGCAGCGGAGCGCAAGCACTCAGGTCGCGAGCGCGGTGCGCGAGGTAGCCGGCGCCTCGGAGGAGGTCGCCAAGGGCGCCAAGCGCGTGACGACGCTCTCCAACGAGCTCGCCGCGCTGGCCCACGACCTGCAGAACGTGATCGTCTCGCACCAGACGCCGACGGAAGGGGAGACGCGCACGCAGGAATACGACCTCGAGGCGTTCAGGAGGGGCTAGTGGCCGACGGGCCGCGCGAAACCGACGAACTGCTCGAGACCGCCAAGGTCTCGCGGGCGCTTGCGCGCGACGCTGAGCTCGAGCCCAGCGAACAGACCCAAATCATCGTGTTCAACGTGGGCGGGCACGAATACGCGGTGCCCATCGACGGCGTCGACCGCACCGAGCGCCCGAGCACGGTGACCCCGGTCCCCCGCAGCCCCGAGTTCGTCCGCGGCGTGGCCAGCCTCCGCGGCGCGGTGCTCTGCGTGATCGACCTCGCGCACCTGCTGACCGGAGAACCCAGCTCGGGGGACCCGCGGAGCTTCCTCGTGCTCAGCGACGGCACCCGCCGGCTGGCCGTGCAGAGCGAGGACCTCCCCGACTTCGTGCGCGTCGAGAACGACGAGCGCATGCCCCCCCCGGCGTCCAACTCGGAGGTCTACACCGGGGCCGTGGAGCGCGACTTCGAGATCGTGGGGGTCATCGACCCCAAGCGCCTGTTCGACCTCGTCGAGCGCCGCCTCGCGGGCTCGACGTGAAGGGCGGAGAGGCCAGGGTGCCCCTCCTGCGCTGCCGCGCTGGGCGCTTCGAGCTCGTGCTCGACCTCGAGGCCCTCGTCGCTCTCGACGGCGGCGAGCGCGACGCCGACCGGGTGGTCGACCTGCGCGAGCTGCTCGGAGAGCCGGTCACGACTGGGCAGGGGGTCCTGTTCCGCGAGCGCCACGGCGAAGGCCTGGTCGCGATGCGCGTCGACCCCGGCGTGGAGCTGATCCGCGTCCCCCTCGGGCGCCTGCACCCCCTCCCCGACCCGCTCCCGCTGCTCCCCTCCATGCGCAGCCTGCGCGGCGTCGCCGAGCTCGACGACGGCCTCGCCTACCTCGTCGACCCCGCGAGCCTCCTCAGCGAGCCCGGGGTCGAGGCGGTCGCGAGCTAGTGGACGACGACCGCCTCGAGTTCCTCCAGATCTTCCGCGAAGAGACCCTCGAGCGCCTGGCGAACGTGTCCCGCTCTCTGGAGGGGGTCAGCTCAGGGCAGCTCCCCGACGAGGCCCAGCAGGAAGAGGTCGACCGCGAGCTTCACACGATCAAGGGCTCGGCGCGCTTGCTCGGCTTCACCGAGCTGGGGACCCTCGTGCACGAGCTGGAGGAGCTGGACCCCAAGTCGCGCGGTGAAGCGCAGCCTCGGGCCTGGTCGCTGCTCCTCGAAGCCAGCGATCGCCTGTGCGAGCTGGTCGAGGCCGCCTCCAAGGACGACGAAGACCAGAACGACCCGGAGCTCCTGGCCCGGGTGCAGGCCATGATCGGGGCCGAGGCGACCCCGCCTGTGAAGCCGCCTGCGAAGCCCACGGCGAACCCGACGTCGACCGCCGCCGATCGTCGCGACCCGCTGCGGGGCTCCCTCGCCGCGCGCGACCCTGACGAGCAGGGCCCCCAGCAGGCCCCCGGGGTGATGGACCCCGTCACCGAGCGCGTCCCGGCCGGCGGCTACCGCAAACCGGCGCTGATGGACCCCGTCACCGAGCGCGTCCCCGACCCGAGCCTGCTCACCGACACCCGCAAGCTGGCGGCGCGTGACGACGCCGAGGGCTCGGGGGGCCGGGGGCGCAAACCGGAGGACGAGCTGATCCGCGTGCGCGCTTCGCGCCTGGGCCTGCTCGACGAGCTGGTCAGCGAGCTCTCGGTCTCGTACCTCCGCCTCAACGAGCTCGAGGGCCGTCTGCGTCAAGCGCTGACCGACTTCAGCCAGCCCACCATCACCGAACACGCCCGAGAGTCGCTGCGCGGGATCCTGCACGAGTTCCGCAGCAGCTCCCAGCACGTGCAGCGCTCGGGTCGCAGCCTGCAGCAGCTCGCCGTCGACGTGCGCCTGCGCCCGGTCGAGCAGGTGTTCGATCAGCTCCCGCGCCTGGCCCGCGCCACCGCGCGCCAGCTGGGCAAGCGCCTGCGCGTGCGGATCCAGGGCGGCGAGACCGAGCTCGACCGGGTGCTCCTCGAGCAGCTGGTGAGCCCGTTGATGCACCTCGTGCGCAACGCCGTGGACCATGGGCTGGAGGAGCCCCGCGAGCGCGTCTCGCGGGGCAAGGCGCCCGACGGGCAGCTCGTGATCAGCGCCCGCCACGAAGGCGGTCACGTGGCGATCAGCATCGCCGACGACGGCCAGGGGATCGACCCCGAGCGCATCCGGATGCTAGCCGTCGAGCGCGGGGTGCTGCCCGCGGCTCAGGCGTCCCAGCTCAGCGACGACGCCGCTATCGAGCTGATCTTCACCCCCGGGTTCTCCACCGCCAGCGAGACGACCCTCGTCTCGGGCCGCGGGGTCGGCATGGACGTGGTGCGAACCGCCGTGGAGCAGCTCGGCGGCGAGGTCCGAATCCACACCACCCTGGGGCGGGGCACGACCACGACGATCCGCTTGCCCCTCACCCAGCTCGTCGCGCGGGTGACCTTCCTCCGCTGCGGCGGTCAGCAGTTCGCGATCTCCACCGAGAGCATGCAAGAGTCACTGCGCTTCCCCAGCTCCAAGCTGAACACCTTCGAAGGCGAGGAAGCGGTCGTCGTCCGCGGCCAGTCGGTGCCCGTGATCCGCCTGGCGCGCTTCCTCGGCGCGCGGGAGCTGCCCGACCCTGAGTACCTCAGCCTGCTGCTCGTGCGCCACGCCCACGCGATCCTCGCGCTGGTCGTCGAGGACCTGCTCGACGAGCGCTCGGTCGTCGTCAAGCCGCTGGGCTGGCCGCTGGAGCTGCTCCCGGGGTTCTCCGGTGTCGTGCACTTGCCCTGGGGCGAGGTCGCGCACCTGCTCCACGTCCCCGACCTGTTTGCCCTCCGCCGGCAAGGCCAGGAGCGCGTGCGGACCACCTCCCGCTTCCCGGCGCGGCGCACCGTCCTGGTGGTCGACGACAGCGTCATGAGCCGCCAGCTCGTCTCGCGCTACGTCGAGGCCCTCGGCTTCGACCTCTTGACCGCGGTCGACGGCATGGAGGCCTGGGGAATCCTCGAGCGCGTGGTCCCCGACGCGGTCATCACCGACCTCGAAATGCCGCGGCTGAACGGGCTGAACTTGATCCGCCGCATGCGCGCCGACGATCGCCTGGCCGAGGTTCCGGCAATCGTGATCAGCACCCGCGGCTCTCCCGCGGACCGCCAGGCTGGCCTCGAGGCCGGCGCCGACGCCTACCTCAGCAAGGCCGAGCTCGGCGCGCAGACCTTCAAGCAGACCCTGGAGCGCCTGCTGTGAGCATCCGCGTGCTGATCGTCGACGACAGCCAGCTCCAGCGCGCCGCGTTCCGCAGGCACGTCGAACGCGCCGGCCTGGAGGTGGTCGCCGAGGCCGGCGACGGCGAGGCCGCGCTGCAGGCGGTCCTCGAGCACACCCCAGACGTGGTCCTGATGGACGTGCGCATGCCCAGGGTCGACGGACTGCAAGCCACCCAGAAGATCATGGCCCGGCACCCGACCCCGATCCTCCTGGTCACCGCCAGCCCGAACCTCGAAGAAGACGCCAACCTCGGTCTGCGCGCGCTGGAGTTCGGCGCCCTGGAGCTCGTGGCCAAGCCCAACGACCCCGAGGCCGCCCTCGTCGGCGGGCGCTCCCTCGCCGACCGGCTCAAGCTCCTGGCCACGGTCCCCGTGATCTCGCATCTCGCCGGCGGCAAGCTGACGCGTAACCCGCGCCGTTCGACCGGGCGCCGCACGACCTTCCACCGCCGGGCGCGGAGCCTGGTGACCGTGGTCGCCAGCACGGGTGGACCCCGCGCCCTGCGGCAGCTGCTCGCTCAACTCCCGGCCGACCTGCGGGCCGCGATCGTGATCGTGCAGCACATCGACGGCGCCTTCGAGCAGGCCCTCGCGCGCTGGCTGCACGCCGAGAGCGAGCTCGAGGTGAGACTGGCCACCGACGAGCAGGACCTCTACGCCGGCTGCGCCTACCTCGCGCCCCAGGGTTTCTACGCCGAGGTCACGCCGCGGCGACGCCTGAGCCTGTTCGAGGGGAAGGCCCCGCGAGGCGGCCACTGCCCCAACGGTGACCGCTTGCTGGAGAGCGCGGCCAAGGCCTACGGGAACCAGGCGATCGGCGTCGTGCTCACCGGCATGGGCAACGACGGGACCGCAGGCATGCTCGCCCTCAAGCGGGCCGGAGCGTTGACGATCGCCCAGGACGAGGCCACGAGTGTGATCAACGGCATGCCGGGGTCCGCGGTCGCCGCGGGCGCGGTGGACCGGGTGCTCCCCCTCGACGAGATCGCTGGTGCCCTGATCGAGGCCCTCCGTGAGCGGCGCTGAGCTCCGCGGCTTCCTCGAGCTCCACACCGGCTTTCGGATTCCCGACGATCGCTGGGCCTTCCTCGAGCAGCGTTTCCTCCCACGGATCGCGGCACGCGGCTTCGACGCCGTCGAGGACTACGTGCGCTACCTCGGCGAGGACGAGCGCGGAGAGGCCGAGCTCGCCGAGCTGCTGAGCTTGCTCACGGTGCGCAAGACCTCCTTCTTTCGCAATCGGGCGTGCTTCGACGCCTTGCGCCAGGTGGTGCTCCCGCAGGTGGTCCGCGAGCGGCCGCGAGGCCAGACGCTCAGCGCCTGGAGCGCGGGCTGCGCCACCGGCGAAGAGACCTACAGCCTGGCCATGGCCGTGTGCGGGGCCCTCACCGCGGACGGCCACGAGCGGCCCCCACCCTATGTCCTGGGGACCGACATCGTGCACGAGGCGCTCGCCACCGCGCGCGAAGGGGGCTATCCGGTGCGGGTCCTGGAGGACATTCCCCAGCCCTACCGCAGATTCATGCGCGGCGTCGGCCAACGCGCCTGGGTTCGGGAGGAGGTGCGTGAGGTGGTCGAGTTCGCCCACCACAACCTGATGCACCCCCCCCCGCGCCCGGCCAGCGGAGCGTGGGACCTGATCCTCTGCCGCAACGTGCTGATCTACTTCGGCCTCGAGCAGGCGCGTGAGGTGGTCGGCCGTCTGGTGCACGTCCTCGCTCCGGGGGGCTACCTCGTGCTCGGCCACGCCGAGGTGTTCACGGAGCTCGACGACGAGCTCGAGGTCGAGTTCGCCCAGGGGACCTTCTACTACCGCCGCCGCGGCGAGGCCTCGGCGCTCCCCACGCGCCGCTGGAGCGCCAGCGCGCCCACTACAAGCGGCCGCCGCTCGGCCGGCCCACCGCCGTCCAGCGACGCGCGCGAGGTCCCCACCGTCGCCCAACGTCGCGACCTCCCACGCGAGACCCCGACCCGCGGCTACCAGCGCGCGCCCTTCGAGCTCCTCGGCGAAGGCGACACGACCGGCAGCGAGACCCGCGCCGACACCCGCGCCGATACCCGCCCGGGGGAGAGCGAGCACCCCCACGCCGAGGTCCTGGCTGCCCTCGCCCTCCGCGACGAGAGCGACCTCAACGGCGCGATCCGGGAGCTGCGCGCGGCGATTCGCAAGGCCCCGCGCTGGACGCGGCCCCGGGTGCTGCTCGCCGAGCTCTACCTGCACACCGCCGACCACGACGCCGCGCTGTTCTGCCTGGAGGCGGCCATCGACCTCGCGCCCCTCGACCCCCGCCCGCACTTCCTGCTGGGCGACCTGCGTCGTCGGCAGGGGGACGCCCGCCGGGCCGAGGCGGCCCTCCGCCGGGCGCTCTACCTCGAGCCGGACTACGCCTCGGCGCGCTACTCCCTGGCCTGGGTCTACGCCACCAGCTCGCGCGCCGGCCGCGCCCGCCGCGAGCTACGCAACGTGCTGCGGACCCTCGACAGCGTCCCCGAGGCCCAGCTCGCGCCCTGGCTCGAAGGCCGCTCAGCGGCTGAGCTGCGCGCGCTCTGCACGCAGGCCCAGCGAGAGTGGAGCTGAACTAAATGAGAGGGCGCGATTCTCGATGGTCCGGCTGAGCCGGATTGTCGGACCACAAAGTTAAAGGGGACCCCCTGTGAACCGCCAAGCACACGGAGGGTCCCCCCAAAATGTC
>Ga0070727_10001366_pt1 | contig 26069 bp, 16 predicted proteins | sample tdAd472_FD_66722 | JGI IMG/M metagenome (GOLD analysis project Ga0070727, IMG submission 66722) | Marine sediment microbial communities from the Atlantic coast under amendment with organic carbon and nitrate - tdAd47.2 | ecosystem: Environmental > Aquatic > Marine > Coastal > Sediment | place...
GGATCGCCTCCACTGCTCGTCCTGACTTGAAAGCTGCGCTCGTCGAGATCGAGCGGTCGGAGGCCCAGAATCGCTTCGAGCGGGCGGTCTCTTCGCCAAATATCACGGTGGGGGGCGGGTACAAACGCAACGGCCGCATCAACAGCGTTGTCGCGCGAATGGTGATTCCCTTGGCTCTGTTCAACCGCAACCAAGGCCGCGTCCTTCGTTCGGATGCGGAAACTCGCCAAGCCAAGAACTTGGCTGCGGCGGCGCGAAACCGAATCGAGCTTGAGATCCGGCAAGCCTACAACGCCCTGCAGGTCAATCGAGAGCGAGTCGAATACATCCGCTCGCAACAGCTTCGGCAGTCCGAAAAAGCGAGCCAGGTAACGCTGGATGCTTACCGCCTTGGGGGCGCTCCGGTGATGGACTATCTCGACGCACAACGACGCTATCGAGACACGATCCGAGTGTTCAACCAAGCGCTCTTCGACGAGCGGGTCAGCCGATTTGTGCTGGCGGCTGCGGTCGGGGTTGGAGGTCGATAGTCATGACAGAAACACGCAAGTCGCTCTCCGCAGGCGTCTGGTTGGCCATCGCGCTGACATTCGCCCTTGGGCTTGGCATTGGCCTGGTAATCAACTCAACGCCATCGACCGATCCTGCTGAAACCATCTCGGTATCGGAGGAAGGAGAAGAGGCGCCCGGTGGCGTGGCGACGATTTCCGTCGAAGCTCAGGAAGCAGCGGGGCTAAGCGTCGAAAGCGCCACCTACAAACCGATCGCGAGCACATTGGCCGCGACTGGCACTATTGCGCCTGATCGCACTCGGACAGCCCACATGCGGACGATCACCCGAGGCGTCGTCACTGCCGTCCACGTCGGATTGGGCGATCGAGTCAAGGCCAGGGGGCCGCTCGTAAGCTACGACAACATCGAACTCGGCGTGGCCGTCGGCGAATATCGCTCAGCGCGAGCGGAGTTGCGCCACAGCCTCGTTCACCAAGAAATCAAGCAGAAGGTTCTGGAACGAAGCAAGAAGCTGCTCGACATCGGCGCGCTTTCACAGTTCACCTACGACGTCCGCAACGCTGAACACCACGAAGCCGAGGCCGCGTCTGATAGCGCGAGAGCACGAGTCGCCACGATCGAGGAGCAGCTTCATCGGTACGGGCTTTCCGATGAAGATGTCGCCAAGCTTGAAGCTGAGGACGAATCCGGCCTGCATCGCACCAATTCGCGCAGCGTCATTCGCGCGCCGTTCACTGGAATCGTGACGGAATACAACACCGCTGAGGGGGAAGCGGTGGAAACCTCCGATCAGCTGATGACGATCGTGGACACATCGACTGTCTGGGTTCTCGCCGACATCTACGAGGAGGACCTCGCGGCAGTAAGGCTCGGGAGCGATGTGGCGATCCGTGTGTCTTCTTATCCCCAAGAGCTGTTCAGTGGAAGAATCACCTATATCAGCGACGTGATCGACCCGCTGACCCGTACCGCATCGGTACGATGCGTCGTTCCGAATCCGGGTTCGCGTCTGAAGCTCGACATGTTCGCAACCGTTGAGATTCCCACCAGGGAATCGCGCGAGTTTCTGACAGTTTCCAAGTCAGCGCTTCAACGGATGGACGACCAGCCCGTTGTGTTCGTCCGGAAGTCTGACACCGAATTCGAAAAACGAGACGTAGCTGTCGAACGAGAATCCGGCGACCTGGTTGCCATTCGGGAGGGCCTTCGCGAAGGAGAGAAGGTTGTCGCCGAAGGAAGCTTCTACGTCAAGAGCGCGCTGCTCCGCGAGTTTATCGGGGAAGACGAATAACAGGCGGCGACATGCACAAGCTCATCGAATTCTGCCTCAAGTTCAAGTTCTTGATCCTCGTGCTTACGGGGTTGCTCGTCGCGGCGGGCTTCAACGCAATGCTCAAGCTTCCCATCGACGCGGTGCCGGACGTGACGCCGAACCAGGTCCAGGTGCTGACTCAAGCGCCCGGCCTGGGGCCGCTGGAAGTCGAGCAGTTCATCACGTTCCCAGTCGAAACGGCCATGAGCGGCCTGCCGGGAATCGAGAAGATTCGGTCGGTCTCACGCTTCGGGCTGTCGGCAATCTACATTTACTTCGAAGAAGACATGGACATCTACTTCGCTCGCCGTCTGGTGATGGAGCGGATGCCCGAAGCGCGGGACGCGATCCCCGAGGGGTTTGGCTCCCCTGAGATGGGGCCGATCAGCACCGGTCTGGGCGAGATCTACCAGTTCGAAGTGCGCGGCGACGGGCGCACGCTAATGGAGCTGCGCAGCATCCTCGACTGGGATATCGCCTTCAAGCTGCGCTCGACGCCTGGCGTAGTCGAAGTGAACTCCTATGGGGGGGAAGCCAAGACCTATCAGGTTTCGCTCGACGCCGACCGCTTGACCAGTCTAAATGTCTCGCTCCAAGAAGTCTTCGAGGCTATCCGACGGAACAACCGCAACTCGGGCGGCGCGTATATCGAGCGTAACCAAGAGCAGTATGTAGTGCGGGGCGAGGGGCTGGTCGAGACTTTGGAGGACATCGGCAACATCGTCATCAAGACATCTCTCGATGGAACCCCGGTCTATGTAAAGAACGTTGGCTCGGTCTCATTCGAGCCGCTCGTCCGACAGGGCGCCGTGACCCGCGACGGACGCGGCGAGGTCGTGACCGGCGTCGTGATGATGCTCATTGGCGAGAACTCCAGGGTTGTGACCGAGCGAGTCAAGGAGCGCCTAGAGCTGATTTCCCGGACTCTGCCCGATGGCGTTACGGTTGAGCCCTACTACGACCGCACTGACTTGGTCCAACGCACGATCAGAACAGTTCGAGACAACCTGCTCGAAGGCGGATTCCTCGTCATCGCCGTTCTGTTCCTGCTGCTGGGCAATCTGCGCGGGGGCATTATGGTCGCCGCGACGATTCCGCTATCCATGCTGTTCGCGTTCATCGGCATGGTTGCGTCGGGCAACTCCGGCAATCTCATGAGTCTGGGCGCGGTGGATTTCGGCATCATCGTCGACGGCGCGGTCGTGATGGTCGAAAACATCACTCGAAGGTTGAGTAAAACGCCTCCGAAGAACGGCAAGGAGCGGGATCAGACGATTCTCAGCGCGAGCCGCGAGGTAGCGCGCCCGGTCATTTTCGCCGTCAGTATCATCACCCTCGTCTACGTGCCAATCTTGACGCTCGAAGGGGTCGAGGGCAAGATGTTCCGGCCGATGGCTTGGACAGTGATCTTCGCGCTGATCGGGTCGCTGATTTTGGCGATTACGCTCATGCCGGTTCTGGCGTCACTGTTTTTCCGCAAGCCGATCAAGGAGGAAGACACCCGGCTGCTGAGATGGATCAGAGCCGCGTACACGCCAGTGCTCAAACGCCTTGTTGACTATCCGAGATTGACGGCGATCGCTGCTGCGGGGAGCTTCCTTCTTTCGCTGCTCCTCATTCCTTACCTCGGGGCGGAGTTCATACCGCGCCTTGAAGAGGGAACGTTGGCGGTCCAAGCTTGGAGACTACCGAGCGTAAGTCTCTCCGAATCCGTCAAGAGTACAACTCTCATCGAAAAGACCCTGCTCGATTTCCCCGAAGTTACGAGTGTCGTCTCTCGCACGGGACAAGCCGAGATCCCCACCGACCCCATGGGCGTCGAGACGAGCGATATCTATGTTTCCCTGAAGCCGCGCGAGGAATGGGTGACGGCGCAATCCCAAGAGGAGTTGGTTGGCGAGTTCAACGAAGCTTTGGAAGAGCGAATACCAGGAAACATCTTCAGCTACTCCCAGCCGATCGAGCTTCGGGTACAGGAGTTGATCGCCGGCGTTCGTTCCGAGCTTGCGATCACGCTCTACGGCGAAGACCTCGAGACGCTTAGAACGACAGCCGACGAAATCGTGCGGCTGGCCGGTGCCGTTCCGGGAGCGGCGGAGGTCAAGGCGGAGCAGACGGCTGGACTCCCGTTTCTCCGCATCCAGGTGCGCCGCGATAAGATCGCCCGCTACGGCATCAACGCAACGGATGTATTGGATGCCGTTGAGGCCGTGGGTGGGACAACTCTGGGACAGGTGTTCGAGGGGCAAAGGCGCTTTCCGATTCAGGTGCGCTTTGGCGCTCGCCATAGACTGAGCCCGGAGAAGATCGGTCAAATCAAGGTCGCTGATCCGACTGGCCGTCTCATTCCGATCAGTCAGCTTGCGGACATCCGTGTCGAAGACGGTCCGGCCCAAATTACTCGCGAGGACTTCCAACGCCGGATCACGGTTGAAGCCAACGTGCGAGGGCGCGACCTTGCGGGCTTCGTGGCTGACGTCCAAGACGTACTGGAAGAGAACTTGGATCTTCCTCCCGGCTACTACGTTGAGTACGGAGGGCAGTTCGAGAATCTGCAGCAGGCCTCCCTGCGGCTGTCGATCGTCGTACCGATCGTGATGTCGCTGATTTTCGTTCTGCTATACACGACGTTTCGGTCAGTCAAGATGGCGGCGCTAATCTTCCTCAACGTGCCCGTGGCGGCCACTGGGGGGATCATCGCGCTCACATTGCGCGGAATGCCGTTCAGCATCTCGGCGGGCGTCGGTTTCATCGCGCTGTTCGGCATCGCCGTGATGAACGGAGTTGTCCTGCTGACCTATATCCGAGAACGGTACGCCGACGGCATGAGCGCGCGCGACTCCGCCATTGAGGGTGCTGAGATTCGTCTCCGCCCCGTGCTGATGACGGCTGTCACCGACGCCCTCGGCTTTCTCCCCATGGCCATCGCGACAAGTGCGGGCGCGGAGGTTCAAAGACCGCTGGCGACAGTCGTCATAGGAGGCCTGATCACCTCGTTCTTTCTGACAATGTTCGTGCTGCCCGCCATCTATCGTTGGTGGGGAGACGACGCAGAACCGGCAATTAGTGCGGAGGTGACGCGATGAAAGCGCAGACGACGACTCGGCAATTCAAAATCAGCGGAATGGACTGCGCCGAGGAAGTGGCGGTCCTCAAGCGCGCGGTCAGTCCCGTGGTCGGCGGCGAAGACAATCTGACCTTTGACATCTTGAACGCCAAGATGACGGTTCTCGGGTCCGGCGATCTCCAATTGGAAGAAATCGTCGCGGCCGTCGGCCGGACGGGGATGCGCGCCGAGCCCTGGTCGCGGGAGGCTGATTCGCCCGGGGGCGGCGGCTGGTGGCAGCGGCGTGGAAGAGCCGTCACAACCGCGATGAGCGGGGGCTTCCTGACTCTTGGCGTAGCGTGGAGCGTATATTCAGCAGGCGGCTTTCTGGCCGCTTTCCAGCACGATCTGCCGGTCGCCTCGAAGACGCTCTATCTCGGAGCCGCAATCGCGGCGGGCTGGTTCGTTCTACCCCGAGCGTGGTTCGCGCTTCGCCGCTTCTCGCCCGACATGAATCTGCTGATGACGGTCGCCGTGATGGGCGCGATCGGAATCGGCGAGTGGTTTGAGGCCGGAGCCGTCTATTTCCTGTTCTCGGTCTCGCTACTACTGGAGAGCTGGAGCGTCGGACGGGCTCGCCGGGCTGTAGAGGCGCTGCTGGATCTGACGCCAGCTGTGGTGCGTGTGCTCGAACCGGACGGCGAGATGCGCGACACGTCCCCCGATCAGGCTCCTCCGGGAACGAAGTTTCGGGTACGTCCGGGCGAGCGCATTCCTCTCGACGGCACTGTTGCGGCGGGCGCCAGCGATGTGAACCAAGCCCCGATCACGGGCGAGAGCCAACCGGTACTCAAGGAGTCGGGGGCCGAGGTCTTTGCCGGAACCGTCAACGGGGATGGAACTCTGGACGTCGTCTCCTCGAAGCCTGCTGACGAGACGACTCTGGCGAGAATCATTCGCTTGGTGTCGGAGACGCAAGGCCGCCGGGCGCCGGCCGAGCGCTGGGTAGAACGCTTTGCACGGATCTACACTCCCGCCGTGCTGGCGCTGGCTATCGGCGTCTTCCTCGCGCCGCCGCTGTTACTTGGAGCAGCCTGGTCGGAGTGGCTCTACCGTGCGCTTGTCCTGCTTGTGATCAGCTGTCCTTGCGCCTTGGTGATCTCGACGCCGGTCAGTATTGTGGCCGGGCTGACGGCGTCGGCGCGAAACGGCGTTCTCGTAAAGGGCGGGGCCTACATGGAAGCGCCGGCCAAGATTCGAGCGATCGCCTTCGATAAGACTGGAACGCTAACCGAAGGGCGTCCACGGGTTACCCAGGTCGTTCCGCTCAACGGCCATTCCGAGGACGAACTTCTGGAACGTGCAGCGGCGCTCGAAGCGCACAGTAACCACCCGCTAGCCAGAGCGATCGTCGAGTACGCCGAGGGGCGAGGAGTGAGAGCAGGCACGGCCGATAACTTCCAGATCCTTCAGGGCAAGGGAGCCTTCGGCCGTTTCGACGGGCGAGAGTTCTGGTTGGGTTCGCACCGCTATCTGGAGGAACGCGGGCAGGAAACCCCTGACGTTCATGCTCAAGCCGTGGAGTTATCGCGGGCCGGCGCTTCGGTGGTGGCGGTGGGCAACGAATCGCATGTGTGCGGCCTGATAGCGCTGAGCGACACGATTCGGTCCGAGGCGGCGTCCGTCGTCTCGGACCTGCGGTCACTCGGCGTCGAAAGCATCGTCATGCTCACCGGCGACAACGCAGAAACTGCCGCCTCAATCGCCACGGCGACGGGCGTTGACGAGTTTCACGCGGAGTTGCTGCCGGAGGACAAAGTGCGGCTCGTCGAGGAACTCGTTGAAAAGCATGAGACGGTTGCGATGGCCGGCGACGGCGTGAACGACGCGCCTGCGATGGCGCGCGCCTCGATGGGAATCGCCATGGGCGCGGCTGGGAGCGACGCAGCCATTGAAGCCGCTGACATCGCCTTGATGTCCGACGATCTTTCCAAGCTACCTTGGCTAATCCGCCACGCTGGACACACGCTCTCGATCATTCAGCAGAACATCGTCGCCTCGATCGCGGTTAAGGCTGTCTTCATCGGGCTAACATTCGCCGGGTACGCGTCCTTGTGGGCCGCCATCGCCGCCGATGCGGGCGTGTCGCTCCTGGTCATCTTCAACGCCCTCCGACTGCTTCGGACAGGAAACCTTATTGGGGGGCAGACGAAGTGATGGCATGGAGCGCGGCGGGCTTCCGCCCCCCGCGCCCAGCGGCCTCAATCGCCTTCGGGTTCGAGCTGCAGCTCGTAGATGCGCGTGTGCGCGAGGTCGGCGACCTTGGCGAGCAATAGCAGCTCGTCGCGGCCGAAGCTCTGGGTCGTCTTCCAGTCGTCGCCGTCCTTGTAGAGGCGCTGGAAGGTGACGTTGTGGCGGGTTGAGTTCCCGGCCTCGTTCTTCCAGATGGCGGCCTTGACGGCTCCGAGGCGTACTTCCGCGATGGGTTTTGCGTTTGCCATGATTTTCATCTCCTTTTCTTAGGGTTTCGGGGTGTCCCCGTTCACTAGGAGTCGCGGGGACCGCCAAACCCGCAAGGAGATGGCCCGAGTCGACGGCGGCGTCCGGGCAGGTCCGGCCAGGCGGCGCGAGTGATCCGCTTCGCTGGCGCGAGCGCTGCTCGGACCAACCAGAGCCGATGTCCGACGAGCGGGCGATTGGCAAATGGAACTCCATCGGGGGTGAATTGGCAGTCATGAGCCGCGGAAGACGGGCTGTCTCGCTCGCCGACACCCGATGCGCCATGCGTGTGACATACGACTCCAGCAGCCAAGGGGCCCGTCGTCTCGGAGGTTGCTCAGCGCTCGATTCCTTCGCGAATCCGGCTGGCCTCGGCGTCGAGGGCTTCGACAGCCCGCCGTACCGTTCGCTTGGCATCGCCTCGGGGGTTCCACTTGTCATGCTTGCTGGCGTCTGCCAAGCGGTCGATGATGGACTGCTCGCTCTCGCCTCGCCAGAGGCCTCTCTTTGTGGCAGCCCTGCCCGTTACGGATTTGCTGCTTAGTCTAGACTCTGCTTCTGAGCGCCCTCAACGAAAGCAGCGCGTCGTGTCGAGGTCGCTCGACCGTAGCGAAACCGTACAAGAACACGATCTTCAAGCGGCAGAACGATGTGCTTATTGAGCGAAAGCAGATGTCCTGATACCGCGTAAGTCTATGCAGGGAAAGGGAGTCGATGGAAGGGATGGATGCGGGGCAACGGCTTCACACGCAGGAGGTCCCCAGTTCGAGTCTGGGCGTGCCCACCATAAAAATCAACAACTTATGACAGCAGCAGGAATCCTCCGATTGCTCCTGTCATCGCAATGTCAACAGGCCAATGGGGTCATCGTGTCATCGATTGTCAATATCGGTTTACGCCTGTAAGGTAGATGCGTCCTAGGGAGACCACCCAAAGTGGTCTGCGTCGGGCGGACCTGCCTAAGGATTCCTAACTAGGACTCAACTAGACAACTTGCCGGATTCTCATGGGTAGATCCGGCGCTCGTTCGCGTTCCCTCGGCAATCTGAACGACTGGCTCAGGTGATCGACCAGGACTGGTTCGACAGTCTTCCCCCGGGAAGAGTTGAACAACGCAAACGCAAGACCCTACGACCGCCTAAGCTCCGAGGTGAAGGGCGCGAATGTTGCGACCGCTTTACGAATTCCAAAAAAACTTGGTATTCTGTGCCGCCGATCCTGAGTCAGATATCAGGGAACTGCTCTGAGTCGTCTTGCAGACGGACAAGCAGTCCCCCGCATGGCGTTTCCAGGACAGAGGCAAAGCTCCCAGCGGCCCAAGCCTCCCAGAGCTGCTTTGCTCCAGGATTGTTTGAAGTACCGTTCGTCTGGGATCTGCTCAGTCGGGCCTGGCCGATCCAGTAACTCTGCCAGACTTACCGAGTCATTCGTCAGGTCGGCGATCAGGGCCTGGGTCAATCTCCGTCACGACCGGCTTCCACCGAAGGTCGATACCGACGCAGCCCGCCTTCGAGCGTGTTGCAGGATGATGGAACTATGGACACTACACGGCCCCCCGCGTGTAGAATCTAGGCTCCTGTGAATCTGTCCCGGCCAAAGACCGCTGCAGGCCACGCTCGCCGATTTGAGTGGGCGTGGCTACTCGGCTACGACATCTTCATATCCTACCGAAGAACCCCTACCTCCCTGCCGTATGCGCGCAACCTGCGCAACGCGTTGGTGAACGAAGGTTATAGCTGCTTTCTCGATCAGGAGGAATCTGAGGGTGGGGTCCCGTTGAAACCGGTGCTGGAGCGGGCGTTGAAACGAAGCAGACTCCTTGCTGTGGTTGCGGAGCCGGCTGTGCTCGAGTCCAGATGGGTGCGCAATGAGATCGCATATTTCAGACAGAAGAGGCCCCAAACGATATTGCCGATTAATGTTGGTGGGTTTCTTGAGAGCCAGACAACTTTACAAGGGCCGTTCGCGCACCTCCGAGAGGTCACCTGGGCTGCCGAGTCCGAAGAGGCCTACGCATCGGGCGCGCCCTCCGAGAATGTAGTTGGAACCTTCAACAAATCTTTTGGTCGCAGAGCAGTCCACACCTGGAGCCGAGCAATCACCTTGGCCGTCTTCGCGATTACAGCTGCGGTCGCTGCTTTTGCGTTTGTGCAACAACGCGACGCAGTCCAACAGCGCGATGCTGCGATACGGTCCCATGAGTCGGAAGCGGCGCAACGCATGTTGGCCGAAGAACAGCGAGAGCTCGCAGAACGGTCCAAGAGAGACACTGAGCAAGCGCGTAAGGATGAACTAGTCCAGCGCCGACTCGCCGAGCGGCAGCGCGATGTATCTGAAATACAGCGGCGGCAGGCCGAGTCCAGAGAACTAGCCGCCCAGGCAACCCAGCATCTTCAGGGCACTAATCCAGACAACGAGCGCGGCTTGTTCCTAGCTGCCCTGGCGGTTGAAAGGGCCGTCACGATGGAGGGCGCGTCAGCGCTACTAGAAGCCTTGAGTGTTTCGAAGACCTTATCCGTTCTTGTTGGCCACAGCGGCGGCTTGGGCCCGGCGGTCTTTTCGCCGGACGGGAAGCGTGTGGTGACGGGGAGTGTGGACGGGACTGCGCGGGTGTGGGATGCGGCCAGCGGTGAACAGCTGCACACACTTGGTCACAGCGGCTGGGTCGTGGGAGTAGCATTCTCTCCGAACGGGAAGCGTGTGGTGACAGCGAGCAATGACTATACGTCGGGAGTGTGGGATGTGGACAACGGCGAGCAGCTTCACTCTCTCACCGGCCACGATGGCAGCGTCTTCGAAGCCGCATTCTCGCCGGACGGGAGGCGGGTGGTTACGGCGAGTCGAGACAGTACGGCGCGAGTATGGGCCCCTGACAGTGGCGAGCAGTTACGCATCCTCAAAGGCCACAGCGGGATCGTTGTACATGTGGCATTCTCGCCGGACGGGCGGCGGGTGGTAACGGCAAGTCATGACAGTACGGCGCGAGTATGGGCCCCGGACAGTGGCGAGCAGTTACGCATCCTCAAAGGCCACAGCGGGATCGTTGTACATGTGGCATTCTCGCCGGACGGGCGGCGGGTGGTAACGGCAAGTCATGACAATACGGCGCGGTTGTGGGACGCCGACAATGGAGAGCACCTCTATACGCTAACCGGCCACGTTGACGACGTCCGGCACGCCACATTCTCGGCGGACGGGAAGCGAGTGGTAACGGCGAGTGCCGACCACACGGCGCGGGTGTGGGACGCCGACAATGGAGAGCATCTCTGTACGCTAAAGGGCCACGACGGCGTCGTCTGGCACGCGGCGTTCTCGCCGGACGGGAAGCGAGTGGTTACGGCAAGTGAAGACTACACGGCGCGGGTGTGGGATGCCAACAGCGGTGCGCAGTTGGAAACACTTACCGGCCACGATGGTGTCGTCTGGCACGCGGCATTCTCGCCGGACGGGAAGCGAGTGGTGACGGCAAGTGAAGACTACACGGCGCGGGTGTGGGATGCGGATAGTGGCCCACAGCTCCACACACTCATCGGCCACGATGGCAGCGTCTTCGACGCCGCGTTCTCGGCGGACGGGAGGCGGGTGGTAACAGCGGGAAGTGACAGCACCGCGCGGGTATGGGACGCCGACAGTGGAGCGCACCTCTATACGCTCATCGGCCACGATGGCAGCGTCTTCGACGCGGCATTCTCGCCGGACGGGAAGCGAGTGGTGACGGCGAGTAAAGACAGCACGGCGCGGGTGTGGGACGCGGAAAGTGGAGAGCATCTCAATACGCTCACCGGCCACAGCAGTGGGGTGCGCCGGGCAGCATTCTCGGCGGACGGGAGGCGCGTGTTAACGAGGAGTGTGTTACAGACGTCGGTGTGGGACGCGAGCAGCGGCGCGCAGCTGCACACACACTCTCGCGGACTGCCTGGCTACGTCGTGCACGCGGCGATCTCGGCGGACGGGAGGCGCGTGGCTACGGTGCGCAGTGACGGTATGGTCCGGGTGTGCGACGCCGACACCGGGCGCCAGCTCCACACGCTCGCTGGCCACGGTGTCCGCAGCGGTACATTCGGGATCGGCCCCCTCGTCAACTCTGCCGAGTTCTCGCCGAACGGGAAGCTTGTGGTAACGGCGGGTCAAGACAGTACGGCACGGTTGTGGGACGCGAACAGCGGCGCCCAGCTGCACACACTCACAGGCCACATTGGCGGCGTCTTGCACGCCACATTCTCGGCGGACGGGAGGCGGGTGGTAACGGCGAGTCACGACGGTACGGCGCGGTTGTGGGACGCGAACAGCGGCGCGCAGCTGCACACACTTACAGGCCACGTTGGTACCGTCCGACACGCCGCATTTTCCCCGGATGGGACGCGCGTGGTGACAACTGGTGAAGACAATACGGCGCGGGCGTGGGATGCCGAAATTGGCCAACAGCTGTATGAGCTTACCGGGCGCGGTAGTTCCGTCACGAAGGAAGCTTTCTCACCCAACGGGACACGCGTCGTGACCGCCAGCAGGGACCGCGCGCACGTCTATACTCTCGCCGTCCCTGAGTTGGTCCGAATAGCCAGGAAACGTATCTGCGCAGCAAGTGTCTTTGGCGACATGCTGCAAGAAGGGGCTTGCGTGCAGTGACCGCTCAAACTCTGCAAGCGCACCCATCGCGTGGAAATGAACCGACCTCCCGACCTGTGAGGCAGGCGATGTCTTCCGATGCCCGGCTCAGTCTACCTAAATGCCGTCAGAACTAGATCGAGCGGCTCCACCAATTCACCAGCACTAAGGCAGTTCAGGCCTAGGTGCGGATATCAGCCACGATTCCCCATCGTAGGTTTCTGGTCTTGAGTTGCAGACGTTAAGGTGCAGAAACAGTTTGGCCCGCGCCAGTCCGTTAGCTGATGTAAGCTTTGCAAGGAGAACACGAGTTCGCATGGCCCAGATCCTCAACAGCTTGTCCAGGGCGCGCGAAGAAGAACGCAAGTACCGCGTGTTTTTGAGCTACTCGCACAAAGATGTAGACCTGGTTAGGGTGCTGGCGCAGATCTTGAGTTCCAATGGCCTCGATCCGATGTGGGATGAAGACTTTCTTGGGGGCCAAAACTTCAACGAACAGATTCGAAGGTACATCGCCCATGCTGATGTCTTCCTTCCCGTGCTGACTCACGAGGCCGACAAGCACAAGTGGGTTCATGAGGAGATCGGCTATGCGATGGCGCGAAACGTTTCTGTGCTGCCTGTCGCGATAAAGACGGCAGGCAAGGTCGCCCTCCCCGACGAGATGATACGCCATCTACATGCGATCGTCGTTACTGCGGATGACAACCCGAGGCAGATCGCTCAAGACGACCTGGCAAAGCTGCGAAAGCGACTGACCTCCGACGAGATAGGACGGCTGCTTGATCGGGATCTAGGTTCAGAACGTGCGTTGTTTTGCTGCGCCGATTACACGGAGGCTCGGGCTACGATGATCGCTAGCCATTGCAGAGACGTTGAGTCGTTTCGTCGCTTCGGCGTCGTACGACAGAAAGGGGCTCTGAGTTCCTTCCACATCCCTCATCAACCCGTTGGTCACCGGCTGTGGCGAGATCGTTTCGGAGACAGGCCCAAAGGAAGGGAGCACTGTGAGTTGCAGCGACGTGAGCGCAAAGCACTCGTCAGACATGCCGAACGGGCTGGCTGCCGGATTATCATCGATCCCTTCCTACCATTTGAGGAGTGGGGTGATAATGCGCGACGAGTGAGATTGGACTGCTTGCGGGATTTCCTGGCGCAGATGTCAGATGACCTGTGCCAGGTGGCTATCCGGCGAACCGAAGGACTGGGGTCCAGCCATACTTACGTCGGAAACTGGTTCGCGGCCGAATCTAAGGCAGCCGTGCCCAGAGATGGCTACCATCAAACTATCTTCACTCGGCACGGACCTTCCGTTAGAGAGAGAACATCTCAGTTCGACGAGGAATTTGCGGCCATCCTGGCCGAATCCGGCGTTAAGCCTGAGGAGTCGCGCGGGCGCGCAATCGGCGTGATTGAGCGAGAGATCGCGAACATAGAGTGAGCCGCGCACCCAACTGCGGGAGCGAGGTCGACTTCGCCAAAGCTATTGTCGAAGTTGAATAGATATGGTCACGGACGCCCCTCTGCCCCGAGTTCACCGTGTTCACATCGGTGTGACGGGCCATCGCAAACTTCGTGACCAATCCGCGGACGCACGTACTATCACCAAGACTCTCGACGATCTAATAGGGGCTTCTGCTCGTCGAGGCGACGCCCCAATTGCCTACACCGCCGTAAGTCCACTAGCCGAAGGCGCTGATCGACTCGTGGCGCGCGTTGTACTCACGTACCCTGGCGCCGGTCTGCAGGCAGTGCTGCCGCTGACGATCGACGACTACCTAGAGGACTTCGAAACCTCGGAATCAAGACACGAGTTCCGCACCCTGTTGGCGAAGTCTGCGGAACCCGTCTTCCTGCGGTCTCGAAGTATCGCTACGGATGCGGGTTCAGCTCGGGAGGCAGCCGAACTACGTCGCGCGGCATACGAGAACGTCGGACGCTACGTTGTCGATCACTGCGACTTGCTGCTTGCTCTGTGGGACGGCCAGCCCGGCCGCGGGCGAGGGGGCACCAAAGAAATCATCGACTACGCAATCGCCCAGGGCCGAGCTGTCCTCCGTATCTGGGACGGAAAGTGTACAATCCTCGGACGCGGCGCCGGTTTCGAGTTGTCGTCCCCAATCGATCCCAATGACTGATGATGTGCGCATCCCTATCGTTCTTGGTGTCACGGGCCACCGCGATCCCCACCCTGAAGCTGTAGAGCAGCTTGAAGCCGAGGTGCGTTCGATCTTCGACGAACTGCGCGGACAGTATCCGAATACTCCGCTCGTCTTGCTATCGCCCTTAGCAGAGGGCGCTGATCGACTTGCCGCGCGGGTCGCAGTGGACGCTGGCGTTCAGTTGTTCGTCCCGCTGCCCTGGCCAGAAGACGCTTGTCCCGAACTCATACATCGCAGCGGAGATCGCGAAGAATTCCACTCACTGCTCGCGCAGGCTACCCAGACGATGCCGCTCCCTCTCGTCGACGGCGCGACCGGCCACGAGCTCAAGGAGCAACAAGACTGCCGTGAGAAACATTGGGCGCAGGTAGGCGCCTACATCGCACGACACAGTCAGATCCTCATCGCGCTCTGGGATGGCAACGATAGATCCAGTAGCAGCACCGCACAGACGATCCGTTGGCAGAGGGAGGGGCAACCCGCCCCCTTTGCGCGCAACCTGGGTCTTCTAGATGAAGTCGAGCGGGGGCCCGTTTTTCACATCAAGACCCCACGAACCGGAACCACAGCACCGTTCACCGTTGAACGAAACGTCCTTTACCCCCCGTCCAATCACAAGAATCAACAAGGCCAGGAGAGCGAACATTTCGGCGCGATGTGGGAGAGCTTAGATCTCTTCAATAGCGACATCTCCGTCGGCACACCGGCGTTTGCCGACCGGTTGAAGAAAAGTCGAGATTGGTTGCTTCCGAAGGATAGACAAGAACAGCTGCCCTCCCCGCTGAAGCCCTTGTTTGAAAGCTTTGCCAGGGCAGATGCCGCTGCGATGATCTATCAAGACCACTCGCACCGGACGCTGAAATGGCTATTCGCGGTCGTGGCGTGTGCGGGCGTCAGCTTGGAAGTTTATGCTCACCTGGCTGTCGATTGGTGGCAGCTCCTGGCGCTCTATATCGGCTTGTTGTTCGCAGCGGGGTTGATGCATCGCAGCTCTCAGAAGCAACGGTATCAGGGACGCCATCTCGACTACCGCGCCCTCGCTGAGGCGCTACGCGTGCAGTTTTTTTGGATGGTGGCAGAACTGCCGGATAGTGTGGCCGATCATTATCTGCGCCACTTTAGGAGCGAACTCGATTGGATTCGTCAGGCCGTTCGCGCCTGTGTGCTGGTTTCCGGAGGACATCACCTCGCTACTACTGGAGCCCAGCTCGATGTCGTCGACCGCTTCGAGTGGATCTCGACACATTGGATGGAAGATCAGCGGAAGTACTTTGAAGCAACCGCCTCTCAGAAGTACGCCCGCGATCTCCTATTTGAGACGTGGGGGAAATGGGCGTTCCGTCTAGCAGTTGGTTTTGCTATTGCTTCGCTCGGGACACATCTGGTTACAGGTCACATGAGCCACCCCTTGATCGTGGCGGTGTTTTTGATGGCTTTGATTGCTGCCATGTTGACAGAGTGGTCAGAGAAGTCGGGTTACGTTGTGGACACTCACCGTTACCAATGGATGGCTGCTCTATTTGCGACCGCCGGGCAGCATCTCAAGGCCCTAGGGAAGGGATCTGATTCGACTACGGCTCTAGAGCTCATCAAAGAGCTAGGCACAGAGGCGCTGAGCGAGAATGCCGAGTGGGTCATTCAGCATCGACATCGTCCAGTCAGTCCACCCGCGGCGGGATAGACGGCGCAATCCACCAGTTCTTCAGTTGCCGCTCCGCCCGTATCGGTCCGAGTAGGCTGGTTCGGCGGACTCTCGCGCACAGCTTCACGCCACACGTCCCTCCCGGTGTTTCCACACAATATCCCCGGGTTGCCTTCAGAGCAGTCCGGCAGTCTAGCCCTCCGCCGCCATCTGAGCCCTTCAAACCGCCGACTTGTGGTCTGGTCGCGCAGCACCTTCTCAGATGAAAGGAGAACTCAGAGGGATGCTTGTTCAGTCCAAGTTCTTCTGCTAGCATCGCCGGCGCTTCAATGTACCGGGATAGCGCGGCTGGATAGATCTCGTTTACTCTACGACGCCGAATTGGCCCCTCATGGTTGCCAGTTTTCCTCTTGTTCTTGAGTTCATCTTCAGCCTGTGGGCTGGCGGCCCCCGTAGGACTTGATCGAATACCAGTCGGCCGCGACAGACCAGTTCGCCATGGAGCTGTCCGACTTGGCTGAACCTAGAAAACCGAGCCTCAGCGTAAGCGTCCAAATCGCGAACGTCGCCCTTTCGGGATCACGGGCTAGCTATATCACCGAATCCAGACCGGATCCACCATGAGAACAGGTCCGTTATAACGTGGGCTGGCTCCGCTTCCCGAGCAAGACAATCGGTCCCCGAATAGCTCCACCATGAAGCCGACCAACAGAAAACGGTGCCGCAGCGACCATCACTGATCCCTTCAAGGCCTTGTGCGTGTGTCAAGCCCTCGACTCTATGAACGAAGCCGAGCACCGAAAATCTTCGACAGTACCGATTCACCAGTCACGTGACGCCGCTCGCTACCCTTCCGATATAGGACCATCCTCTTAGGCTTATTCGCCAACTCGATACGCAGACCAGAGGACACGAAAACCGATTTTCGACTCTTCAGCTTTCCCCTAAATTCTCGCCCTGAGTTGAGCACGAAGGACACAGAACTCGGCCCGAGGACCAACTGATCGACCGCTCCCAGGTCAACGGTTACGTCTCCTAGCTGCTCATCGATAAACTCGGCGCTGGTAACCGATGCATTTAGCGAGTCATCTGAGTCGAAAACACAATATCCAGAAATGAACTTGCCCCGCATATCCACCGAAAATAACGGTCGGAAATCCGCATAGCAAATCGCATCCGACTCCTCAATCCACACTTTTGATGAAGGGCTGGTCGGATGTGCGACATTCAAGTACTTAACACCTTCTCTGTCGTATTTATTAGTCTTCACGCTTAGCTCCGTGCCGATCGAGAGCCTACCGCTCGCATCAGACCGCTTTGGCCTAACGGAAAGCATCTTCGCGAATGGATTGCCCGACAAATCATATCTCGACCGAGCCTCCACGGTATCGAAATATTCAACTTGGCGTCTAAGGTAGACCTTCACTGGCTCCTCATTCTCTAGACTAGCCATATGTTCACCCTGTGCTTACTCAGAGACCCCTCCAACCTCACCTTGGACGCGATGGGCCCAGCAAGTCTCGACGCTATCGATTCCGCGATGCCCGGTTCCGCTAATCCCGAAACGCATACAGTGTCCGTGTTATAGGGCGAGGAACCAGACTCAATCAACCTCAAGGCGGTCTCGTATCCACCCTGATTCAGTGAGCCAGAAACAGACTGTGCATCTACTTCACGGCACTGAACGTAGAATACTGATACGAAAGTGTAGGATGCCATTGGGTGTCGATCCGAAACATCAGAGGCACCATGTTCATTTTCGGCAACAGGCCCATGGCTGGGGCGTGCACTCGAATCGACTCCGGAATCTCTCGAGAGTGGGGGCGAGTCCGCGCCGAGAATCGACCCTTTCGTAGCCCCCTCCGAATTACTCCCCCGAATGACTATCGACGGCAAAGCGGAAAGAACTTTTTTTGAGTAGTGCTCTTCACTCATCCTCCATCTCATGACCGCTTGGATATCGCCCATGCGAAGCTCAAGACCCATTGGCAACTGAATGTCTTCAAGATATATCGCTATAAACACCTTCTTTCGATTAAGTGCGAAGTTGATTTCATTGCGGACATTCTGTGACTCCACAGCTGATTGCGACACGAACACCAAAAACACCGACGCTCCGTGCAAGGCTCGTGCAACTTCATCAGGCCACTCGTTTCCGGGGTCGATACCCTCGTCATACCAAATACGCACACCGCGACCATCCAACGCCCGAAGCTCCGGGTACACGAGACGACTATCCCTGTGAGCATAACTCACAAAAGCATATCCCTCGTTGCCGACGTATGCCTCACACGGCAGTGGCAGTTTGACATCGGGCATAGTACTGTACCCAGCGTTCTTGCGCAGCCGGCACGCTCCTTCGGCTCCCTCGAACACCTGGAGCGTCGACATGATAGCTAAGACTGGGAGAGCCCACAACGTCCCTCAAGCGTTTTCTGTCGCGTCGCGGGCTCAGCTGGTCGAGTGCATCGATGAATCGAACGAGCGGCAGGTCAGCGGTGGCCAGGCGAAGTCGATCCGAGAAAAGGACCGTTAACTCGTTGAAGGTGACCGGCAGCTCTGAGATTTCGCCGTACCTCTCGCCAATCTCCTGGCAGAGGCTTCGCAACAGTGTGATGCCGCTAGAGGACTCGGGTGTCACTCCAATGAATCGGCGGATCGAGCCTAGGCCCTCAGAGGCTCTCGCAAGGATCGCCGACTTCCCGGACCATGCAGTACTAGTGGTCGCCGTTCGTCTCCCTGGAGGTATCCCGAGATCGCCTGAAGGGCGGTCGCACGCCCAAAGAAATTCCTGCTGCGTTCGCGAGCGAAAGCGTCATGCGCGTCTTGCTCACTGCGGGTCTCGAAGTCAGGGGCCTCCGACTTGATGACCCGCGCTAGACTTTCGTAGGCATCGCCGCAAAGCTGGTTAAGCTCGCCCGGCGCAAACGGATAGATGTTCTCTTCCGGTAGTTTGTCCCTGAGAAACTCCTTCAGCGCCGTGAGGTCCAGCGGCTCCCACTTCGAGAAGTCCTTGTACTCCTCGTCGCGCGGCCTAAGCAGGTACTCGGGAGGGACGGCATTCTCGTCGAGTTGGTGCCACCCCTGGACTAGTTCCTGGTCGGCATCGTCGCGGATGTTGCGGAGCACCCGCTCAAACTCGTCCTTGTTGATACGCGAGGGGAGCGGTCGCCAGCCATAGCGATCGCCCAGCAGGATGATGAAGTTCGGTTTGATCCGGGTCTGTTTGCACCGTGCGATCTCAGCCAAGCAGATCTCCATGGTTCGTTGATCGAGCGCCGCTTCCTCGCGCACCCCCACCGAAGGTCGACGGACTGAAAACGGGCGTTGACGGACTGACACAACTTGACCAGCTTCGGGACCACCTCACGCTGCAGCGCGTTCCGCTCCTCCTTGAGGTCGTCAAATGTCGAGCTTACGAATACGCGAAAGGTGGGTGTTGCAGGGAGCATTAGTCAGCCTAAAGGCGATTAGTGATAGAGGATCTGCCGACGAGCCCACGATGTGCCTTAGCGCAACAGAACATTTCCTACTCGCTCAGAATCCACTCGCTAGGTCCCATGTGAGAAGCATGTCTGTACCCGGGTGGCTTGCTCTGGGCTCGAGGGTAGTGCAAGAGTCCCATCCCGTTTTGGACGCGCTGAGGGTATTGGCAACAGAGGCGATCCGACGACCTGTCCGGAAGGTGGACTGGCTCAACTTGAGTCAGGACCTCAGAGAGCTGAGGTAACATCTCCCCGCAGGTATTCCTTATGGCGGCAAGCGTTTTTCTGTCCTACGCCCGCAACGACGACGAGCCGTTCGTAGAGCGGCTTGCTGAAGCCCTCGGCAGCAGAAGGTTCAACGTTTGGTTCGACCGGCAGTCGATGCCGTCGCGACAGCTGACGTTCCATCAGGAGATTCGGGACGCCATTAGCATGTGCGATCGACTGGTGCTGGTAGTCGGACCAGAGGCGGTCAGTTCAAGCTACGTCGCCCAGGAGTGGCGCTTCGCCTATTTCGAAGCGGGCAAGGTCGTCAACCCGATTGTTCGTTTGGACGGCCAAGACGCGAACGGCAAAGCTATCGACGCCTACGAGTTGATCCCAGAGGATCTACGGCTGATCCACGCTGAAGACTTCCGCGATGACAACGATTTCGGGCGGCACGTCGACAACCTCGAACGGCAGTTGAGCGAGCCGCTACCACCGGTGGGCAAGCTAATCGCCGTGCCGGAGCTGCCGCCCCACTTCCTGGAGAGACGCGAGCGAGTGGAATCGCTTCGTGACATGGTCCTGGCGGATCTGCGCAAGCCGGTGGTGGTGAGCGGCGCTGCGGGCCGCATCGGCGTCCAGGGTATGGGCGGCATCGGCAAGAGCGTGCTGGCGTCGGCTCTTGCGCATCATCCTGAGACACGAAGAGCCTTCCCGGACGGCATTTACTGGGTGCCGCTCGGCCAGCAACCGGATCTGCCGGCGTTGCAGCGCAAGCTGGTGAGCGATCTCGGAGGCTCCGAAGACTTCACTGACGCGAGCGTCGGCAAAGAACGCCTCCGAGAGCTGCTGGAAGACTTGGCGGCGATGGTCGTCTTGGACGACGTGTGGCAGCGCGAGGACGCCGAGGCGTTCAACGCGATCGGTCCGCGCAGCCGTATCTTGCTGACGACGCGTGACGCCGGACTCGTCACCGCGCTCGCCGCAAAAGAGAACCATTACCAGGTCCAGCTTCCGACTGATCAGGAAGCGAGGGCGATGCTGGCGTCGGCGGCGTCGGTAGAGACGCACGCTCTTCCGGACGAAGCAGCAGCAGTCATCGGCCAATGTGACCGTTTGCCTCTGGCGCTGGCGCTCTGCGGCGGCATGGTGCAGGCGGGTACTCCTTGGAGCGACCTGCTGGAGGCGCTGCAGGAGCACGACCTCGAATTCTTGGCAGATGAACATCCTGGGGAGGAGCAACACGCGAACGTTTGGAGAACGATCAACGTCAGCGTGCAAGCGCTGAGCGAAGAAGACAGGATGCGATACGCGGAACTGGCCGTGTTCCCGCTCGACGAAGGCACGCCGGAAGCGGCGGTGGAGACTTTGTGGGGACACACGGCCGGCCTCAGTCCGCGACGAGCGCGCCGACTGATGAATCAGCTCGTCGCCCGCTCGTTGGCGCAGCGCCCAACTGAAGGCCAGATCGAACTCCACGATCTACTGCACAACTTCGCGACGTCGATGGCGGTGAAACGGACGGGTTCGATTGCGCCGCTCCACAGTAAGATCGTGGAGGCGTATCGAGCGACGTGCCCACAAGGCTGGCCGACGGGCCCGAACGACGGCTACTTCCTAGAGAACATCGTCCGGCATCTGCTGGAGGCTGATCGGAGCGAGGAGGCGGTCGAACTACTCGACGGGCTGCAGTGGATCGAGGCGAAGGCAAAGGTCAGCCTCGTCTTCAGCCTCCAGGACGAATACCAGTCAACCATCGCGACCATGCCGGAGGCCCAGGAAGAGCGCAAGGCGGAAGAGGAGGAAAAGGCTAGAGCCGCGCGATGGATAGAGACGCTGATCGAGTGCGCTTGGGAAGGCCGACCGCCGACGCCAGAGGAGATTCCCCCCTCGATCAGTCTGCCCGACGATGGAAACGAAGACGGAGACAAGCCGGACACGCCTTACGCGAGACTATCGGCCTGCGCAAGTTTCGTCCGTGGCGAACGGCACAACCTCACCCTCTACGGTGAGCGAGAAGGTCTAGTCGTTCAGCAAGCCTGGAACAGTGCGCGGAGCGGTCCGCTCGCTCGCGCGGCAGAAGAACGGATCAATCAGGGCGTGTCGGCCCCGATGCTGCTGACTCCGCCGAAGGCTAGGCCTGCCTACACTCCAAAGCCCACACTAGTTCGGACCCTCGCCGACCACCAGAGAAAGGTGAGCAGCGTCGACATGACCCCCGATGGGCGTTTGGCGATCTCGGGAAGCTGGGACAAGACCGTCAAGGTCTGGGACGTTGCCTCCGGTCGCTGCCTTAGAACTTTGACAGGCCATGACGACTGGGTCAAAACTGTCTGTCTCACCCCGGACGGCAGACTGGCGATCTCCGGCGGCCTGGACCATACGCTGAGAGTCTGGGACGTCGAAGACGGTCGCTGCCTCCACACACTTACTGGACATGAGAGCTCCGTGAACTGCGTCGCGTTGTCTGCCGATGGGCGGATCGCCGTGTCCGGCAGCGGACCGGTCAATCCGCCCTGGGAACGGGAGTCAACGCTAAAGTTGTGGGATTTCAACAGCGGGACGTGCTTTCAAACGCTCACCGGCTTCTCAAGCGGCGTCGTCTCTGTAGCTTTGTCGCTAGACGGGAAACGCATCGTAGCCGGAGCAAAAGACGGAACCGTCGTAGTGTGGGAACCCGCATCTCGGAATAGCATCCGCACACTACCCCACACGACTGGATCCCCTGAACAGCTCGTTCTCGATGCCTATGGCGACAAACTCCTAATCCTTAGAGACCATTGCTCTGTGCAGTGTTGGGATTTAGGCGAGATCAAGCGGCTATGGTTCCGATCTTATAGAGATACGTTTTATTTCGCATTTACATCTACGGCAGACTCTCGTCTCGCAATATCCCCGGGACTAAACAAGTCCGTATGTGTAGAGTCCTTTGAGCAATCTGCTGACGCCCGATTTTTCTACGGGCACGGTGATCTGGTTACCGACATAACGGCCACCGCATCGGGTTCCACAGTGTTGTCTGCAAGTTCCGATAAGTCGCTCAAGGTATGGAATTCAATCGGTCAAGTAGCCAACGATGTCCATCGTCATCTAAGTTGGGTCAGCTACATCTCCTTCGCAGAGGGCAAAGGCATCGCAGCCTCAATCGATGGCAGCACGATCGTACTATGGGATGTCAATACTGGAACTTACGTCAAGAGTCTCACCTCTGTCTTGACGGACGCCGTGGAGATCTTCAGCAACGGCACCCGGCTAATATCGAACAATCGTGTCTGCCTGAGCTTCATCGATCTGCCCGAGGGAAAGACAGCCTCCGAATTGCCTGAACGATGTACCGACTTCGCTCTATGTTCGCGTGGAGAGAAGATCGTAACGCGACACCTGAACGGTGGAAAATTGAAGATCTGGGATGTCCGCACGCGAGAGCATCTACATACGTTTGATGGTGATGAGATAGCGGTCATCGCCGATGGATCTGTGGTTGCCGGGGCGACGACTAGCAACGAGATAAGGCTATGGAATATTGAAGCAGGCGTCTGCATTCAGACGCTGCGCGGACATACCAAGCTGATCCGTTACATGACAAGTCCGCGTTCTTCTAACGTTCTCTTTTCGTCCGGTCTAGATCGACAGCTGAAGGTTTGGAGTACCGACAGTGGGCAGTGCCTGCAGACCTTCTCCGAGGACGACGGTGACGTGCGCCATGCCTCAGTTTCGACGGACGGCCGGCGAGTCTTGTTTGATGTCCATCATCGTATCCTTAAAGTTTGGGATCTAGATTTCGGAGGCTGCGTCCTGACAATGGACTGGCATCCGGGCTTGCACGCTGGGGACACGTATGCCTTGACCGCAGACGGACGATTTGCGGTGGTTGGCAGCGGAGATAAGACCATCCGGGTGTGGGATGTTGATAGTAGGCGATGTTCTGTCTTGATACCGCTTGAGGCATGGCCGACCGCGCTTGAGGTCACTCCCTCGAATCGAATCATTGCGGGCTTGTCAGACGGTCGCGTGTTGTTCCTCGATCAGTTGAATGCTGGAGATCTCACTTCACACTAGCTACGACGGTTGCATGCCGTCCGCCATGCGATCTGGCGCGTCTGATCTTCTCTCCCAGGTCAGTCTCGCCATGACGCTAACTCGGCAGCGGTCCATTGACCTAATGGAATGGACCAAAGCGTGCTCTTATCCGCGCAACTCGAAAATAGCAACCTCGCCTGTTCCGGACCCGGCAACGATGCGGTTTCGCCGACCGCACCAGGCTACGGCCCTCCAACTCTCATTGCCTCGATTCACCGCGAGGCAAGCGCCCGTCTCGAGGTCCCACACCCGCAGCGTCTTGTCCCAACTTCCAGAAACCGCCCGCCGGCCGTCCGGCGTCACGCTCACGCTCTCGACCCTTTCCGTGTGGCCTTCCAGCGTTCGCAGAAGCGCGGGCTTCAGATCATATGGCTCCGCCGACTGATGCCGGAGCAGTAGCGGCACCCCGACACGGTAGCTCCTTCGTTGCCCCGCTTCATACACGGGTCCCGACGGTGCACTGTTGAAGCCGTGCTGAGCCACAAACCCGACTCGAGCGCCAAACTCGATGAGCGGATAGCACTCTCGTTGGACAAACCTATCAAATGCTCGCAACCGATCCAGTCCGGTCGGGTTCTCCACGATCCGCTTTGCCTCGGCGGCGATCTGCTCGTCAGACCACGGTTCGACAGACGCAGGAATCTCCTCCGGACGAGGTGGCCTTTGTTGCTCGGCACACTCAATGAGCGAGTTGATCCATGTTGCAGCTTGTGCCTCGCGACGCTCCCCCTTGCGTAATTCGTCTTGGGCCTCGGGAAGCGCCTGAATCGCCGCGCGATAGTCTTCTTGGAGTTCGAACACAAGCTCCGCCGCACATTTCGCTTCAATCCACTGGAGGTCGTCCAATAGCGTCACGGCGTCCTCGCTGGCCCCGGCTTCAATTAGGTGATAGATCAGGTTCTCGAGGAAATACCCATCGTTCGGCCCCGAGGGCCAACCATCCGGACATCTTCGTTTGTAGGCGTCGAGCAAGCGCTGATGGAGCGTTTGGGCGGTCCCCCAAAGCCTTTCGGCCATGCCCGCGGCGAAATTGTGCAAGAGGTCATGAAGTTCGACCCAGCCTTCACGTGGTCGTTGCGCTAGAGACCGCTCCGCAAACTGAGTTAGTAGCTGCCGGGACTGGCGGGGACTTAGACCGGCCGTGTGCTCCCAGAGCGTTTCCACAGCAGCCTCCGGCGCACCCGTGTCTAGGCCGAACACCGCAAGCTCGGCGTAACGGGAGCGGAGATCTTCCGGTAAGGCTCGCACGCTCACGTTGATCGCCCGCCAAACGTTCGCGTGCTGGTCTTCACCGGGATGACCATCTGCAAGGAACTCCAGGTCATGTTCCCGCAGAGCTTCGAGCAAGTCGCTCCACGGCGTTCCCTTGCGGATCATGCCGCCGCACAAGGCCAGCGCCAGAGGCAGTCGGTCGCATTGGGAGACTACATCAAAGGCCTCCGGCGGTAATGATTCCGGCTCGACCCCAGCGGCCTTCGCCAGCATGAACTGCGCCTCCCCTCGTGTGGGCAGCTGAACCTGGTAGTGATTCTCTCTGACCGCTAGCGCCGTCACCAGGCCTGCGTCACGCGTTGTCAGCAAGATCCGGCAACGGGGCCCGATCGCGTTGAACGCCTCAGCATCTCCGCGCTGCCAAAAGTCGTCGAGGATGACCAGGGCCTGGCGATCGCTCAGTAGATTCCGCAGACGCTCCTTGCCCGCATCGATACTGCTGAAGTCGTCCCGCCCGCCAAGTTCGCGAACCAGCCTGCGTTGACGGTCGGCCACTTCGGGTTGCTGACCGAGCGTGACCCAGTAGATTCCGTCCGGGAAAGCACGCTGCGTCTCTGGGTGATGTGCCATCGCGGCAGCAAGCACGCTCTTCCCGATGCCGCCCATACCCTGCACTCCGATTCGAGCAGAGGCGCCACTAACGACCACCGGCTTGCGGAGATCCGCCAGCACCATGTCGCGTAGGGCGTGGACGTGCTCACGTCGTTTTAGGAAATGGGGCGGCAGTTCGGGAACCGCTACCAGCTTGCCCACCGGAGGTAGAGGCTCAGACAGCTGCCGAACCAGGTTGGCCAGGTGAACCTCGAACTGAGCGTCGTTGCGGAAGTCCTCAGCGTGAAGGAGCCGCAGATCTTCGGGGATCAGACTGTAGCCGTCGAGAGTCTTGCCTACCGCATCCTGGCCATTTAGACGAACAATCGGGTTGACGCATTTGTTCGCTTCAAAGTAAGCGAACTGCCACTCCTGGCTGACGTAATCCGAGTCAATAGCTCGAGGACCAACCAGGAGCACCAAGCGATCGCAGTCGACGACCGCATCCCGAATTTCTTGGTGAAACGTAAGCTGCCGCGACGGCATCGCCATACGGTCGAACCACACGGCGAACCCCTCGAGCACGAGCGCCTCCGCAAGCCGCTTGACGAACGGCTCATCGTCGCCACGGGCATAGGAGAGAAAGATCTTGACCTTCATGACGTCAGGTACCGAGAACAGGGTAATATCTCCAGCATCTTCATTGGGCTACTCT